>Ga0209506_1000731_pt1 | contig 39553 bp, 40 predicted proteins | sample AD_JPNHG2_MetaG_FD_184409 | JGI IMG/M metagenome (GOLD analysis project Ga0209506, IMG submission 184409) | Active sludge microbial communities of municipal wastewater-treating anaerobic digesters from Japan - AD_JPNHG2_MetaG (SPAdes) (version 2) | ecosystem: Engineered > Bioreactor > Anaerobic...
TAGAACTCAGGGATTGCCTCGGTGAATGCGCGGGTCTCGATGATGCTGCCGTTGTCGCTCAGCTCTCTGATGAGCATGAGAGGATCCTGACCGGTGGAGAGAATATCGGGTCTGAACCTCATGGAAATACAGAGGACCCGTTCCTTCTCCTCGCTTTGCTCCTTCGATCCGGACGGATGGGCCTCCTCGGCAGGCCGGTTGGTTCCTGTAAACCGTTTCAGGGTAAGGGTGATGTTCTCGATCTCGGTCCTGTCGAGAGCTTCGCCTTCTGCAGATGCCGTGATCATGCGCTTGAGAAGGTCCACGGCCGAGAGCAGGTTGGAGATGAGCTTCTTGGTGATTCTCAGGTCTTTGTTGCGTATTCTGTCGAGGATGTTCTCGATGTTATGGGTGAAATTGCTCACCTCTTCGAATCCGACCAGGCCGGCAGAGCCCTTGATGGTATGGGCCGCCCGGAAAACCCGGTTTATGGTACTCTCGTCGTCCTGGTCTTCTTCGAGCTTGATGAGTCCTGCCTCAAGCTCCCGTATTTCATCTTCGCTCTCGTCGAGGAATACCTGAACCAGTTCATCGATCGCCATCTTCTACCTCATAAACTTTTTCGTCACATAGACAAGCTGCTCAGGCTTGAAGGGTTTCACGAGCCATCCCGAGGCGCCTGCTTTTTTCCCTTTCATTTTCATTTCTTCCTGCGACTCCGTGGTCAGGACCAAAATGGGGGTAAACTTGAACGGGGTTTTCTTTACCTCGTGGATAAAGGTGATGCCGTCCATCACGGGCATGTTGATGTCACTGATGATCATGCCGATCTGGTCGCCGTTTTTCATGGCCTGGTTCAGCTTTTCCAGACCGTCAACTCCGTTGACGGCATTGATGGTCTCAAACCCCGCTTCTTTCAGGGTATAGTTCACGGACGCCCTGAGGGTGGCTGAATCGTCAACCACGAGTATCTTTTTCTTCATCAGGCTGCCTCCTTTAAGATCGCTTCAAATCCCGAAAGGAGGACAGATTCTTTCACCTGAGGGCTGATCGCGCAGATGCGGAAGACTCCTTCGCTCTCAGCGCTCTTCTTTATCGCATATAGAAGCTGAAGGCCGGAAATGTCGATGTCGTCCACCTTGGACAGATCCAATACGATTTCGCGGATACACTCGTCGAGGAGGGGCTCGATCTGCGAATGCGCCGACTCGATATGGGTGACGGTCAGTGAGCCCTTGAGGACAAGCGTACCGGATGAATCCTTTTGGATTTCCATATGATCTACCTCATTGAAATCGGGAAGAGCTTATCCAGTTTCACCGCCTTGAAGATATTGTAGAGATTCTCGTGTATTCCCTTTATCTGGAACCCTGCATTATTGCTGTCCAGGCTTTTGAAAAAGATCAGGATCTTGCCGATACCCGACGAGCCCATGGTGGGAACCATGCTCAGGTCCATGATCACCTTGGCGGGCTTGAGCTTCAGGACCTTGCCCAGTTCGGTTCTGAGCACCTCTGCCGCCTCGGTATCGACTGCGCCGGATACCTTCACGACAAGGCCATCCTCTGTCTTCCTGGTGGTGACTTCCATGGTTGTCCTCCTTTTGTCCTTTTGCGTAGTCATAGGTCTATTCCTCTTGACTCCCTAATCGGATAAAGAAAAACAGATCTTTATTAAAACTCTTAACCTATTGCCGTTAAAAGAATGTAAGACTGTTCCCTCTCGATCCGGCGGTGTCTTTCGATGCAAGGGAATCGCTGTGAGGATTTCTGAGCCGTTGAATGATCTGATGCAGCTCAAGGGGGAGGATCTCGAGATGATGATGTGCGAGATGCTCGTCTATGTCCGACCGGATGGCCGTGATGGACCGGGCCAGGCTCTTCATGTCTTCGAGCATGGCTTCGTTGCCGTCCAGCGTGCTCATCAGGCCCTTGATATCACGGCGGAACCGTTCGATTGCCTCCAGGCATCTGGCGGAGTACAGGTCGATGCCGTCTATGGATTGGACCAGCATGCTCTTGATCTCATCGAAGCTGCGGCGGATAAATACCCGTGCCTTGCGGAATTCTCCGGGTATCCTTTCAAGCCCGGCAACGATGGCGTCTTGTTCTGCCGCCCATTCCCGGGATCTCATACAGGATATCAGCCCCTCAGACGGCCCGCAGGTCCGGGAAGGGGATGCATTCTGCGCCTGCACCGCTCCGGCGGTCTTTTCAAGGTCTGTCCATGCAGCTATGATCTGAGAACATCCTATCATCTTGAGAGAGTTCATGGCCGCGAGCGAATCGAAGCATGAGGAAAGGCTGTCGAGCATCTCCAGGATCTCGTTCGAAACGATATCCAGGGTCGATTTCCCGGATGCGTTCTGCAGGAGAAAACCACCGATGGCGTCCTTGTCTTCCTTGATCTGCATGATCATTTCTTCTATCCGGTTGATCTCTTCCTTAAGATCGCGGCCGTGCGAGCGGATAACGGAAATGAGCTGAACGATCAGGCCCTGGGAGAGCACGGACGCCTTTTCCTGGAAGATCAGAAAATCCGTGATCTGATCCTTGCTGCCGGCCGTGCCCATCAGGGAGAGTGCCTTTTCGAACCCGCAGGATATCGTGGCGATGTCCTGGTTTACGATATCATGAGTCTGGAGACCCGACATGATATTGAGAATGGGATCCTTCACGAGGCGGGTCCGAGAGACGAGGTCTCTCAAGATGCCGATGATGTTGTTGAGTGAGTATACCAGCGACGGCACCTCGTGGTTTTTGCTGTAGCCGAGTTTTTTCATGCACTGATTCTGGAGCTGAAGAGACCTTTCGAGCACCTCCTTCAGGTCGTTTTTTGCCTCGGTGAAGCCCTGGAGATGATCGTCATGGCCGTGAGGCGCCTCTCCCTGCTTTTCCGGGGGGGTCTCCCCGGAGAGATCGGAAGCGACGTCGGCGCTGAAGCTGGTATGCTCGAGCGCCTCCAGGGATCGCACCGTGAATTTTTTCATGCGTCTTACCTGGAGAGTAAGCATATGCAGGAAATTGTTCAGATGTTCGATCATGATTTCTATGGTGCCGGAAGACCCTGTGGAACTCAGGGAATCCAGGGTATCCGTGGCCTGCTGGAAGGTGAGCAGTATCTCCCGGTTGATTGCGGGCAGATCAGTGCAGATATGGGTGTAGGCCTGGTCGATCCGGTTCTGGATGTCCTTCAGAGAGGTAGCGATGCGCACGATCTTTTCATGATCCAATAACGCAGTGTGAAAGGCCTTTACGAACACTGGGTTTGTTGCGGTATCGGAAGAGTTCTGCTCGTTATCGTGTTTGTTTTCCGGCATTTCGCTCATTTTTCCTCTGAAGGGTACTCTCGGATACCTGCGGAGGTTTCTTTAATCGAAAGTTTCTGAAAAAGACAATGAAGGTATATGCACGTTGACAGGACCATGAATGAATACTATCTAGGTGGGAATCTGCGTATAATTTGCAGCGGATGGACAGGCATGGGGCAGGGTTGAATCGGGGTGCATACGAGGGGAGGAAACACCGTGATCGCCGCCGGGGAAGTGGGCGTTTTCCCTCGGGGCCGCATATAGCACAGAGAGGATGCCATGGATCGTTCGTTCATCGTAATCGTGACAGGTCTTTCCGGCTCGGGGAAATCAACCGCCCTGAAGGCCATCGAGGACGAGGGATTTTTCTGTATGGACAATATCCCGGTCGATCTCATTATGAAGTTTATCGAGGTGTACGATTCCGCGACCTTCGACATACCCAAGGTGTGCATCGGTCTGGATGTAAGGGCTGGTGCGGGGGCCTTCACGGGAAAGGCGCCCTGGATGATCTCGCTTTTGAGAAGCATGGTCTCGGACGTTCATGTCATCTATCTGGAGGCAAGCAAGGAACATCTTCTGAACCGCTTCAAGGAAACCAGAAGAAGACATCCCTTGAGCGAGGTATACCCGAATCTCATGGATGCACTCGACGCCGAGATGAAGATCATGGAACCGGTACGGGATATGGCGGACTACATCATCAGCACCTCGGAGATGAATGTCCACGAGCTCCAGGCAAAGATCAAGAGCATCATATCCGCCAAGGACAAGACCCGAGACATGTACATCGAAATACGCTCGTTCGGGTTCAAGAGGGGGATCCCGATGGACGCAGATATTGTCATGGATGTAAGGTTCCTTCCCAACCCCTACTTCGAGGAAGCGCTCAAGAACAAAACGGGTTCGGACAGAGAGGTCAGGGAATATCTGGAGCAGCACGAGAGCTACCGGGAGTTCATAACCCGGTTCAAGGACCTTATCCGCTCGATCCTGCCCTTATATAAAAAGGAAGGGCGGTCGTATCTCAACATCGCCGTCGGATGCACAGGAGGCAGACACCGTTCGGTGGCAGTGGCAGAGGAAGTCATGAAACTCATTGAAGAAGCGGGTTATCACGGGAAACTCGTTCATAGAGATATCGGATCAGGAGGTCATTGAAATGGTTGGCATCATTGTGGTGGCTCACGGCAGACTGGCGGAAGCTCTTACAGAGACCGCGGAAATGATCGTAGGCCACGCGGAGGCGTTCAAGGCGTGTTCCTTTTGTCAGGGAAGCGATGTCGACAAGCTGAGAAAGATGCTCAAGACAACGATCAAAGAGGTGAATACCGGCGACGGTGTGATCATCCTCACGGATATGTTCGGCGGGACACCGTCAAATATCAGCCTGTCCTTTCTCGAGCGCAACGAGGTCGAGGTGATCACCGGGGTGAACCTTCCCATGGTCATTACAGCCCTGACCAAACGGGAGGGGAAGAACATTCGGGACCTGGCCCAGATACTCAAAGAGCATGGATCGCACAACATCAACATCGCTTCCGAGATCCTCTCGACGGCCATAGGGAAAAAATGAACATCCTCCTCGTGCGGGTAGACGACAGGTTCATCCACGGGCAGATACTGGAATCATGGATTCCGTTTCTGAAGGCCCAGAGCGTGGTTGTGGCCAACGACACCCTCGCGAGCGACCACTTCCAGAAGACCATCATGTCCATGGCCATACCCGACAGGATAACCTTGAGGATCGTCACCCTCGACGAGGTGACCTGCCTGGCGCAGGACAGGGACCTCGACGACAAGCGGACCCTGGTCATCGTCTCATCCATCAGGGACGCGCATGCCCTGTACTCAAAGGGCTTCCACTTCCTCAAGCTCAACCTGGGGAACAACAAGGGAACCCAGTCGTCGAAGCAGATTTCCTATTCGGTCTGGGTGGATCAAGACGATATCCGGATGCTCAAGGAGCTTATGGACAGCGGGGTTGATGTGAGTCTCCAGTCGGTTCCCCGGGAGCGGCTCATCGACATGAAATCCCTCATAGGCACGGTTGTGACATGATGCTTCCGGTTGTATCCAGCATCCTTGCCGGTGCGCTGCTCTGGCTCGACCGCGTCTTCATCTTTCAGTCCATGGTCAGCAGGCCCATCATCCTGTCTCCGATCCTGGGCCTGATCTTGGGCAATGTGACGATCGGTTTCTTGATCGGCGCCTCACTGGAGCTTCTCTGGCTCAACGCCCCTCCGGTGGGGGCCTACCTTCCCAACGACGAGTCCTTCTGCGCAGCCGCAGCCACTCCAACCGCCGTGCTGGCAAGTGCGCACATGAGTGATGCGGCGGCAGCAGGGTTCGCCCTGGCAGCGAGCCTCCCTTTTGCCGTGGTAGGCAGGACCCTGGACACGCACATCCGAATGCTGAACCAGGACCTGATCCACCGGATTCCCGAGGGCCGGATGGAGCCCGCGCTGCGAAACGCCATAGGCAAGGCACTGCTGCGCAGTTATCTCTATGCCCTGGCTGCTCTGGGAATCAGCGTCGGCCTGCTGTGCACGGCCGTGATCCTGGTCGGCGAGATCCTGCCCGATGCGGTGAAAACAGCCCTTTCCTATATGCCTCTGGCAGGGGTTGTCATCGGGCTGGCCGGCCTCATGACCAAGGAAGTGCCGAGGCCGGTACAGGCGGGGCTCTTTATTCTCGGGATAGTCATCATACTCATGATCTCATGGATTCCCTGACCCTGCGAAAGACAACGCGGGAAGATATGCCCTCGATCCTCGCCATTGAACAGGCGTCGTTCATCTCGCCGTGGAGTGTACACACCTTTCTCACCATCCTTCATGACAGGAGGAGTTACAATCTCACCGCGAGGTATGACGGGGAGATCGTGGGATACTGTTTTTCCCTGGGCATGAAGAATATGGTCCACCTGCTGAACCTTGCCGTGCGCCCTGACTTCCGGCGGCGGGGGATTGCGCGGAGACTTCTGAACGAGATATTTTCATTTGCCAGATCGCACGGGAAGTCGTATGTTTTCCTCGAAGTGAGGAAGTCGAATGATACAGCGAAGCGTCTCTACGCATCGATGGGCTTTACCCATGTCAGTACCTGGCAGCGGTACTACTCCGACAGCGGCGAAGACGCTTCCATTATGGTGAAACGGCTCGATAAGGACTGACGAATGGAAGATTGCAACGCCCTGGTCAAAGACAACCGGCAGGTCGCCCGGGATACCTACCTGATGACGCTTGCGTGCGAGCTATCTCCATTTACGCCGGGACAGTTTCTCATGCTGAGGCTCACCGGCTCATGCGAGCCCTTTCTTCGCAGACCGCTTGCCATACTGTCGTGCCGTGAGGGGGCCGTTGAGCTCCTCTACAAGGTCAAGGGAAGGGGAACCTCACTCCTCGCCGGAAAGCAAAAGGGGGAGGAGCTCTCTGCACTCGGGCCTCTGGGAAAAGGCTTCAGCGACCCGAGGCCGGATGAGGAAGCCGTGTATATCGCAGGCGGGACCGGGCTGCCTCCCATCCTGGCTATGGCCGAACGGATCGGGAGAGGACACATGATCATCGGGGCGTACACGAAGGACGACATCCCTTTGTGGCAGAGGATGCAGGACATCCGGGGTGTAGAGATCACGGCTGCCACGGAAGATGGGTCGATGGGTATGAGGGGCGTTGCGACACAGGCCCTGGACGATCTTCTGAAGAAATTACAACCACCCTGCGTCATCTATGCGTGCGGACCCGCCGGCATGCTCAAGGCGGCTGCGAGTCTGGCCAAAGGTTTCGGGGCGCGGTGCGAGGTGTCTATCGAGGAGCGCATGGCCTGCGGCTTCGGGGTGTGCTCGGCCTGCGTGGTCAGGACAACTACGGGAAATCAGAGGGTCTGCATCCAGGGGCCTGTGTTCGATGCTGCAGATATCGAGTGGGGGCAGTGATGGATATCTCAACCCGGCTGGCACCGGGCCTTTGCCTGAAAAACCCGATTCTCAGCGCCTCCGGCACCTTTGCCTATGGAGAGGAGTTCTCCCGGATGTTTGACCTCTCACTGCTTGGGGGGGTCGTGACCAAGGGCATCTCTCTTCTTCCCAAGGAGGGGAACCCGACACCCAGGGTGTGCGAGACCCCCTGCGGCATGCTCAATGCGATAGGGCTTGAGAACATCGGCATCGATGCATTCATTGCAGAGAAGCTCCCTTTCCTCTGCACCTTCGACACCGAGGTGATCGTCAATTTCTTCGGCACGGACGAGGATGAGTATGTCCAAATGGCGCAGAGGCTCAATATCGATGGAGTGTCCGCCATCGAGATGAACGTCTCGTGCCCGAACATCAAAAAGGGCGGGATCGAGTTCGGGAAGGACCCGAAGATACTCAACCGGCTCGTGGCGCAGGTGCGCAAGTCCACCACAAAGCCTCTCATCGTCAAGCTTTCTCCCATGGTGACCAATATCGGTGAGATGGCTCTCGCTGCCCAGGAAGGCGGGGCCGACGCACTGACCTGTTCCAACACCTATCCGGCCATGGCCATCGATGAGAACACCTGGAAGCCAATCCTCGGAAACATCACCGGAGGCCTTTCAGGGCCGGCCATCAAGCCCATCGCCCTGAGAATCGTGTGGGAGGTTTCCCGGCAGGCGGCCATCCCGGTGATCGCATCCGGAGGCGCCACCTCGTGGAGGGATGTGGTGCAGTTCCTCCTTGCCGGGGCATCGGCTGTCGAGATCGGCAGCTTCTCGCTGAGGGACCCCTTGTGCTTCGGTGCGATCATTCAGGGGCTTATCCGCTATATGCAGAACAACGGCCTGGAATCGATCACGGAAATCATCGGAAGGCTGAAGACCGCCTGAAGATCGGCACCTTGAACCTCTTGCATCTTTGAAACCCTCTGGCGGCATTCCTGGCGGGATACCATGAGACAAAGGCCAAGCAGGATATGCCCGTGATCGAAGCGCGGCCGGAGCTCAAGAGGGGAAGCAATGGTATCTATTTTCATAGAATGGGAGGGAAACGTGCATGACCCCGGTCCCTTGCGCAGTCACGACGCTCGGCGAACGAGCCGACGGTGGAATGGCATGGTAAATTCTCCAGACTGACCCGCCTGTTTCGGCAGGACATTCTCCGGGAGATATAGTGTTATGATTTTGAGGGAGGTCTCGCTGGCTGCGCCCCTTGTGGTTGTTTTTACGGCCATGTGCATGGGTATCGCCGTACTGTGGGGGGATATCGCTGCAGGCATGTTCTGCCTTTTCTTTCTCGTGCTGCTCTATGACCGGAGCAGGATAGTCCACCTTGGGTTCGGCCTTGTCCTGGCTGCCGTGGCTGTGCTGTTCTCGCCGGGATGGACCGGTCTTCCCGACGGTGAATACCTGGTTCAGGGCAGGGTGGCTGAATCGGGATTTGTCAGGGGAAGCTTCCGGATCACTCTGGATAACGTATCGGTGGACGGCCAGCATATCCGGGGCCGGGCGTTGATCAGTATCTATGAGAATGTCTCTGATCCCGGGCAGAGGAGCGTGGTCGAGGGAAGGGTGCGACTGAAGACCCCACGGCCTCTGGGAAACGAGGGAGAGTTTGACTACCGGTCATATCTCCTGAGCCAGGGGATCACCTTGAAGGGATCTATCAAGGACGGTGCCGGGATCACGATAAAGAAACCGGGCCGGGCACAGGGGCTCCGCGAGCATATTGCCGCTGCTCTTTCCGGTTATGCCCGGCCCGAGGCAGAGATCATGAAAGCGGTGCTGACCGGGGATCTCTCAGGTCTCTCATACTCCCTGCGTGACGGTTTTGCCTCTCTTGGCGTGGCGCACCTCCTGGCCATATCCGGCCTCCATATGGGGATCGTTTTTCTGCTCTGGTATTTCGTGAGCTTTACCCTTCTCAGACTCATACCCGCCCTGGCCGGACGCCTGGACACCCCGTTTATTGCAAAACTGACAGGTCTGGCCGGGGTGCTGCTCTACGCCCATTTCGTAGGGGGGTCCATTCCTGCTGTCCGGTCGGCCATCATGGTGGCATGCATCATTGTCTCGCTCATGCTCTCCCGCAGGCATCACCTGATCGAGAGCCTTTCGCTTGCAGGCATCCTCATCCTGCTCTGGATGCCTCGCTCCCTGTATACCTCAAGTTTTCTCCTGTCGTTTTCAGCCGTGCTCGGGATCACCGGGGTATACCTCAGACTCGAGGGATCACCCAGATGGCTTGCATACATCCTCATACCGGTCATAGCTTCAGCCTTCACCCTTCCGATAACGATCAGTCACTTCGGGTTTGTCCCATTGAGCGGTTTCGTAGCGAATATCGTTTTCGTGCCATGGTTCAGCTTTGTCGTGATGCCGCTCGGAATGGCCGGGCTTGTCTTCTTCCCGGTTTCCGAACAGATTTCCTCTCTTTTCTTTTCCCTTTCTTTTGATACCATGGGGGTGATCATCAGGGCGGCAGAGATGTTCGGGCGGCTCCATCCGGTCGCAGGACCGGGTAATGCCTGGGTGTTTGCGTGTTATGCCGGCATGATAACAGCCTTTTTCTCGACCGCCTCCAGAATGCGCACCGTTCTTCTTTCCCTGTGCATCATCCTCATCGTCGCTATCCCTGCTGGTCTCAGATTCTATCGGAATCATCAGCCTCTCTGCTTCGATTTCATCAGTGTGGGCCAGGGAGACAGCACGCTCGTCACCAAGGGCAGGACCGCGATCCTCATCGATGCAGGAGGCTCGAGGTGGGGATTCGATACCGGGAGGTTCATCGTAGGCCCCCACCTGCTCAGGCGAGGAGTAACGAAGCTCGACATCGTGGTCATCACCCATGCGCACACCGATCATATCGGCGGCATGCCGTTCATATTGGATCGCTTCCCGACAGGGGAGGTATGGACTAATATGCAGGAAGACTGGAACCCTGATTTCCGATCTGTAATTCATGTTGCAGAAAAGAAAGGCATTCTGGTAAAAAACGTATGCCTAGGAGATGCCTTGCGACATGCCGGTCTGGATATTGAAATACTGAATCCCCAGAAGCGGATAGGCCGGCGTAGTGCCGGTATGGACCAGAATTTGCATTCCATTGTGCTGAGGATTGGCGACAACAGTATGCGGGGGCTTTTCATGGGAGATGTGGAAGGGCTGGGAGAAATCAGATTGTGCCGCCTTGAGACCAACCTGTCTGCAGACGTGCTCAAGGTCGGGCACCACGGTTCAAAAAACAGCTGTCTTATGATGTTTCTGGAGCAGGTCAACCCAGAGATTGCCGTGATTCAGGTGGGCTACGGCAATGTCTTCAAGCTGCCGAATATAGCGACTCTCGACCGCCTCTCCCAGCAAGGTGTCTATATTCGTCGAACCGACCTCCATGGTGAAGTCAAGGTATATAGCTCTGGACACAGCCTTGTGGTTAAGTCGGGGGGATTATCTGCCGATAGATCGCTGTATGAGTAATACTGGTATAGGTGTATGGTGTGGAAGTCGCCATGAGAGAGGAATATCCATGAAACCCGGGATCAGAAGCACTCAGGGGTTCTCCTTGATGGAACTCATGATAGTCGTTGTTATTATCGGAATCCTGGGGGCTGTTGCCATTCCGAACATGGGGGGATGGCATGGGAAAAGGCAACTCAACTCAACCGCCCGCACCATGGCCAATCACATGAATCTTGCCAGAAGCGAAGCTGTAACTGGCAACAGGGTTGTTACGATCTCATTTAACCCAGTTGATGATAGTTACCAAATCGTTGCCGGCGGCACCACGATCGTGGAGCAGGTCACTATGCCGGATGCAATCGACCTTGAGATCTTGACAGGGTTTACGAGCAATACTGGCGGCTTTAACGGCAGAGGGCTTGCTACAGTTTCCGGCAGCATCGTCCTCACGAGCGCTACAGCGGCTTCCGCAGATAATAAACGAACGATCACCATCTTACCGGGAGGTAGCGTAAGCATAACACCATGATGAGCATATGTCGCTTTTTTCAAGATAACAGGGGGCTCACCCTGATTGAACTCATGATTGTACTGGCCCTCTCCCTTGTGTTGATGGGGGCGGTGTATCTTGCATTTCACGCCCAGCAGGTCTCAGGAAACGAGCAGCAGCAGGTGGCATCTGTTCAGCAGGATTTAAGAGCGGTGATGCTTGCTATAGAAAAGGACCTGCGTAATGCGGGCTGTGACCCGCTTTTCGTCAACACCCCCACAAATATGATATTCGGAATACAGACTCCACTGGCAAACGATTCTCTGACCGTCAGTTACGACCTGGATGCGGACGGCACCCTTGATACAGGTGAACAGATAACCTATGCTCTGGTTGACGGCGTTTTGCAAAGGACCTCAGGACCTGCCACGATAACCCTTGCAGACAATATCGAACAGCTTGAGTTCACGTATCTCGATATCGACGGTGTTTCTACCAACAATCTTTCCGATATCCGCTCAATAGAAGTACGAGTAGCTATGAAAGGCATGAACGGGAAAGTAGAGAGAACCCTGAACAGGCGAATCAAATGCAGGAACATGGGGTTGTAAGGCATGAAGAGAAAGCAGGGTTCTAAAGAATTGTCCCGAAGGGAAAACGGATTCACGCTCGTCGAGCTGGCCGTGGCAATACTGGTTTTCTCACTCGGTATCCTGGGAATAGCCAAACTGCAAATGATGGCCGTGCAGGGCAACGCCTTCAGCATGCAGATAACCGAAGGCATCTGCGTGGCACAGAACAGCATCGAGAGGCTCATGGACCTTCCCCAGACAAGTACGTCTCTGGGTGGAGAGGCCGACCTTTCAGATGGCCCTTACCAACATGATGGACCCACCCAGATTCAGAGAAATATGGTGTTCAAGACGCAATGGCTGGTATCCCAAGTCGGAACAACGGGCCTACGGCAAGTGGACGTGCAGGTTTCCTGGGAAGAGAAAGGCACTCCGCATGCCATAACACTAAGCTTTATAAAGGGAAAACAATGAGTCCCACAACAGGTTCTATTATAGGTACGCGAGCTTTACTGGACAATGAAAGTGGAGCAGTGCTCGTGATGGTGCTGATCATGCTGGTTGCTACGGCTATTATTGGGATGGTAGCTATGAGATCGACTTTGATCGAAACCAAGATAGCCGGCAATGAGCGGACATATCAACAGTCCTTCTATGTTGCCGACTCATCGAATGAATGCACTATCGAGCGTTTCAATGCTATCGTGAGCGGCCTCTCATTGCAAAAGGACATACCCGAGGATATTTCAGACGCTGTCAACGAAGTAAATCCCCTCAATGATGCCAGCACTACCATAACATATACAAGGCAGGGCACCCCGCCTGTCAGCTCAGGGACGAGTGCTGCTAATACATATGCCAATTTCTATACCATACGTTCAACTATCAATGGCGAAACCGTCACTCATGGAGTCTGGAAGGCTTTTCCCAAGGCCGAATGAGATATAGGCGAAAATGCCGTTTCCTTGATTAAGGAGAGGGATCATGAAAAAAACACTAATAATCAGCAGGATAACGATATTGATAGTATGTATGCTTGTTCTGGGATCAAACTTCGCGCGTACCGATGACACTGATATTTTTACCGGGGGCGAGATCAATGTGCCACCCAATGTTTTGATAATTCTGGATACTTCAGGATCAATGAAAGATCAAATTACGACCCAGACTATATACGACCCCACGGACACTTACTCCGGCAGTTATGTAAGAAATGGAATATATTATTATTATAATAAGCAATGGCATAAATGGGAGGTATGCAGAGAGTGGGTGACAGAGCGGGTTTGTAGATGGGGCAGATGTCGGGACGAAACGTATTGTACCGATCTCCACCATATACTGCTATCTGAAATTGTATGCTCGAGTGCACAGAGCTCACTTTCCACAGTAGGCTACTGGACCGGGAATATCCAAGAGGATACCCTCAATTGCCTCGACTCTGATTCCGGTTCAACTCGGCAGCTTGCTACCGGGAATTATTTGAACTGGTCCAAGAGTTATAAGACCTTAAGAGAGTCTAAGGAAGCCATTGCCAAGAGGGCTATCAAGACCCTGCTGGATTCAGTCACCGAGGGATCGATTTATTTTGGTCTCATGCGGTTTTCAGCAGATAGTTCTGGAAGTGATAAGTACCGGGGCGGCTATGTGATCGCCCCCATCGGATCGTCCCATGCAACGATCAAACAAGTTGTCAATGGCATTAACTCAATTGGCAGCACGCCTCTGGCGGAGACGCTGGCGGAGGCGGGCCTGTACTTTGCGGGGAAAAAGAGCTGGGCAAACACCTCGGGACAGACAGGGTATCCTTCCTCAAGCAACGGGCTGGGCAGCAGTGGAGTTTATACGTCGCCCATCAAGTGGAGATGTCAGAAGAACTACATCATCGTTGTAACTGACGGGATGCCCCAGTATGACGATGGCTCGGGGAATGGAACTAACATTTTCACCCGGTCCGATTATATCAACAACCAGAGAATCAGTGATTATTATCAGAGCGCAGACGGAACGATTTCAGATCCTTTTTTTGACAGACCTTACAATAGCTATATGCCGGCAACGGCAAAATTTCTCGCGAACGTCGATCTGATCGATAGCACTGATTTAGACTCGAACAACGGTGGTTCCTGGAACGATTCCTCCTTTCCGCCGCAGACGGTACGCACATTTGCTATTGGATTCGGAGGTGGATGTGATTCAGCCTTTCTCGAAAGGGTGACAAATAATGACCATGGGAAAGGCGGATATTATCTTGCGGATGATGCCGCTACGCTGCAAAGCGCTCTTTCCGGAATTGTCGGGGGCATACTGAGCAGCAACGGAAATTTCGTGGCCCCGGTGGTGCCCGTTGACAAGATGAACGGCGTGTATTCCGGCAACAGCCTCTATCTGGGGTTGTTCAGACCCGCTGAAGGCGGCGAATGGAAGGGCAATCTGAAGAAATTCGGCTTCAGCGACGAAGGAGAGTTGCTGGATAAATCCGGCAATGTAGCCAATTTCAGCTCTGGCACATATCCTTCATCCTGCTGGAATTACAGCAACAACGACGGCATAGAGGTAGACGAGGGAGGAGCGGGAGCACAATTGCTGCACCAGAGCGTAAGAAAGTTCTATACCTATCAGGGACTCAATTCCGATCTTACGGACAGTTCTAACAGCTTTGATGTGACCAACGCGGCGCTGACCGCACACACCATGGGGCTCGCGATCGACACCCCAGCCGCGGATATCGAAGACCTCATTCATTATATCCGGGCCGATGGTGTATACACGCCCCAGACAGGAAGCAAGAAACGCGAATGGGTGCTGGGTGATATCCTGCATTCCAGACCTGCTGTTTTACGCGATAGAAATAAGAATATCATCTTTGTGGGTGCCAACGACGGTTTTCTGCACTGTTTTGAGGACAATGAGGGCGAAACCTACAACGATCTGAGCGATGACTCCGTGACCGAGGAATGGTGTTTCATTCCCTGGGAACAGATTTCTCGGTTGCATCTTTTGAGAAGCTCGAGTGCTCATGAATACTATATTGATGGGACCCCAGTACTGTATCGTGTCAATAATGACCTATACCTCACCTTTGGGCTCAGGCGAGGCGGCGTTGGATACTATACCCTCATCATAGGATCCTATGACGGGAACAATGTATATGTACAAAACGGGTACAAAACCCCCAGGTGGGGATGGGAGATATCCCAGGACATACTGGCTCCTGACTGCCTTCTTGGTCAATCCTGGTGTACACCGCGCGCCCGTATGATTAAAACCGGCTCGGGTGCTGCGCCCGTTCTCATTCTGGCAGGCGGTTATGACGCGGGGAACCAGGACCTAAACTCTCCTGCCGCGACAGATGCCTATGGCAAGGCGATCTACGCCGTGAATGCCAGTGATGGGACCCTGAATCAGACGCTGAAATTCACCCCGGTCAATATGACTAGTTTGACGCACAGCATAGTCGATCTCATCTCTTATGACAGCAATAATGACGGCTGTGATGATAAAATCTATGCAGGTGACATGGGCGGCAACGTCTTTGCCTTCAAGGCAGATCTGGATAACGGGAACTGGTCCGGCAGAAAGCTTTTCCAAGCACCAGAGGGCTTGTACAAGTTCTTTTATGCCCCCGACGTAGTGAGAGAAGGTTATCAATACATGGTGGCCGGGGAGAATGTATACTCGATCTACGACCTCGTCTACATAGGTACCGGAGACAGGGCTCATCCAAACGAAACAAGTACTCAGAACCGCTTCTATTGCATCAAGAACAGGGATGACTCTACCGTCCTGACCGAGAGCAGCTCGGGCTTCATAGATGTGACGTTCTACTCAGACGCTTACAGCACATCCGACGAACTGAATTTTCTCAAGAGCAGCGCCTGCGACGGATGGTATATCCGCATCGGTTACGAGCAGGGATCCCAAGTGAGGCCAGGCGAAAAAGTGGTCTCTTCACCTCTGGTGTATGGTGGAATGGTGTTTTTCACCACCTTCATACCGGTTGTGACAAGCTCTGAAGAAGATATGTGCGGCATGACAGGTGTTGGGGAAGGGAGGCTGTATGCCCTCAATTATCTTACAGGAGAGGCGATCAAGGAGCTCAATTTCTACAAAGGGAATGATACTTTAGAAGGTGGTATGCTTAGGGTTGTCGTCGACGAAAGGGACAGGAGTATGTCCCTGGGCAGCGGGATCCCTACGGCGCCAACGCTTGCTGTAACCTCTTCAGGACCAGTTCTGCTCGTTGGTACATCTGAAGGTGTTAAGGCCGTGGATATCCCAGAGGAGAACAGTGTAACTAAGCACTTCTGGCTCCAGGGAATAGAAGATTGAGGTGATGGAGATGTACATGTTTGCAGACCGAAGATTGAAGTATACAATAAGTCTTATCACGATCTTGCTGTCGCTTGGTCTCGCTGACCTATCCAATGCCGGCGCTGAGCAACCGGTGATGAAAACGATAATAGGAGAGATCAAGGAGATCGGTGATGACTACTTGATCATTCACGGCATAAGAGTTGATCTGGTGGACATGGAACACCGAGGGAAGCGTTATGCCACCAATGTTTTTGACGCGCATGACAACCCGATGGAGTTCTCGAAACTCAGAGTAGGCAACTGGATAAAGGTGATCGGCGCAGAATCAGAGGAGGGGGCTATGAGTGCAAGCGCGATCCATTATCTTCAGCCGTGTGTCCCTGAACCAATGTGATAAAAAGGCAATACTGATTTTTGTGGAAGCCGGTTAGTTTCTGATCTGGATCCTGAGCACCATCCGGATCGTGACCTGCCCATTCGAGATGTTTCTCATGGACGAGGCATTCCCCAGGGGAATAAATCCAGTGATACCACTCACTCAGTTCTGAAGAATCCGGATATACGCGGCCTCGTTCTCAACCAGGATGTCGGCCTTGGCGATCTGCCTGCGCTTGAGGTTTTCCATGGCGTCGGTGAGGCTGCCTTTGATCTCCATGATATGGCAGATGGAGTGGCCGTGGATGCCCGTGATGACGATCCGGGAGACCCCCTCGACAGACATGAGCGCATTGATCATGGATTGATAGGTGACATAGTCGCTTATTCCCTCGACGCAGAGGGTTTTCTTCATCAGGCTGGGGCTCTCGCTCAAAATCCGCTTGCTGATTCCCGCTCGCACTGGCCTGATGATCTCATTGATCATGAGTGAGTTCATGGCCTCGGTTGAGAAGTCTCCCCTGCGGGAAATAGACCATGACGAGATCTCCGTGCCAGAGGCTACATCGACCAGGGAGATCTCGAACAGGCATTCGTAGAGCGTGTCGAGAACCGGGGTGTAGGCGATGGTCCCGGTGATGAGCATGTCCGCCCCAAGTGCATGGGCCGAGGCCAGCGGGTCGGGCTGGGTGCGTGCCGCGCCCGGCTGTTTGCGGGGGCTGATCACGTTTTCTCCGAGGCGGCTCAATTCCCGCCCGAACTGCGACTCGAAGGGAGAATATGCCGTACCCGCCTTGTCCGTCCACCATTCATAAGGATTTTCACTGCCCGGTCCCAGGTACGAGATCGCCAGAAGGACCTTGGACCGGTGCCCCCTGGGGATGGTCAGTGCTCGCGAGTGGAGCCACTGCCTCAGCGAATCATCGTCGATCTTGACATCCACGCTGAGCTGCAGAACGTTGCCCTGCCGGGTCCGAGAGGTGATCTGGTATTGAAGGATGTCCTGCATCCCCCTGGATGCGGTATATTCGGGAAGCAACTGCATGAGGTCTGCAACCGAGCTGTCGGGAACAAACCGCAGGGAGGCCTGCAGGGCCGCTTTCGCAAATGCGTCATCCAGCGCTCGCTGTTCGGCCTGGGCGAGATTGTCCTTCTCGATGGGTCCCAGGCCGTAAACCGTAAGGGTAGCATCACCTCTGCAAATAAGGGGTGTGGTTATCAAGAAAAAAAGAGAGATGATACAGGTCGCTGTCTTGGGGTGAATCCTCATCCTGCCAGAAAATCTTTCAGTTTTGAGTTCGTCTCTGACGGCTCGATGCTCGCTACAGCATGCTTGTAGATGAGTATCGGCTTGTCGGTCTGGATAAGAATGCAAAACGGGTCGAAACTCTTGACAAATCCCTCGACCTTATCCTTGTCGACGAGAGTCACTACAATGGGGACCCTTTCCTTTCGTGCCTGATTAAGGAACTGGTCCTGCACATTAAATACAACCTTACCCATTGCAACCTCCTTATGGCTCGTGGTGTGTTTTTTTGCTGTCGCGCTAACGTCTATATATTGTATTAATCATAATGGTCTTTTGATCAAGTCTTTTTTATGTTAGTGCCTTAAAATCTCTTGGTGCTGCGATTCGTACACCTTCGAGGGGCAAGATGTCAAAGGAAAGTATGAAGCAGGACGTTGAAAGCCGTATCAAGGATCTCAGAAAACAGATCGATTACCACAATTATCGCTATTATGTACTCGATTCTCCCGAGATCTCTGACTTTGCCTATGATCAGCTCATGCGCGAGCTGATGCGGCTCGAAGCAGAAAACCCCGAATTGGTAACGCCGGACTCACCGAGCCAGAGAGTGGGTGCGGCTCCGGCCAGCTCGTTTCCTCCCATGGTGCACCGGGTCCCCCTTCTGAGCATAGACAACGCCATGGACACCGAGGAGCTTCGCGCATTCCACCAGCGCGTGGTCAAGCTTGCGGAAAGAGAAGACATCGCTTATTGCTGCGAGCCCAAGTTCGACGGACTGGCCGTGGAGCTTGTCTATGAGAACGGCGTCTTCACCCGGGGAGGCACCCGCGGAGACGGGTACACGGGCGAGGATGTAACCGGCAACCTGAGGACCATAAAGAGCATTCCACTGCGGCTGATAACCAACGATCCGCCAGGTCTCCTGGAGGTGCGCGGCGAGGTGGTCTTCTACAAGAGCGCATTTGCCGATCTGAACCGTGAGCGCTCCGAAAGGGGGGAGCCCTTGTTTGCCAACCCCAGAAACGCCGCCGCCGGTTCACTCAGACAGCTCGACCCGCGCATCACGGCATCGCGGGCCCTGGTCTTCTTTTCCTATGGGATCGTGGATGCCGTGTCCGTGGGCCTCGGCTCGCAGTATGAAACACTGAAGAGGTTGAGCAGCCTCGGTTTCAAGGTGAACCCGGATGTGCGTCTCTGCCGCGGGATCGACGAGGTGATCAACTTCTGCCTGTTCATGCAGGAAAAGCGGGAGTCTCTGCCCTACGAGATCGACGGGGTCGTGATCAAGGTCAACGAAATCGACATCCAGCGGGTCCTCGGCATCAAGGCCCGGTCTCCCCGGTGGGCGGTTGCCTACAAATTCCCCCCTAATCAGGAGACCACCACGCTCAGGAAGATCGAGGTGCAGGTGGGCAGAACCGGCGTCCTCACCCCGGTTGCAATGCTCGACCCGGTCAAGATCGGAGGGGTCACGGTTTCACGGGCCACGCTCCACAATGCTGACGAGATCAAGAGAAAGGACGTTCGCGAAGGCGATACCGTGATTGTCCAGCGGGCCGGAGATGTCATTCCCGAGATCGTAGCGCCGGTCGTCTCCCGGAGAACCGGGAACGAGCGGGAGTTCGTCATGCCCGATACCTGTCCGGTCTGCGGCTCGGGCGTGGTCAGAGACAGCGCCGGGAATAACGGCGCAGGGGGAGTCATGTACCGGTGCGTCAATATGGCGTGTCCGGCCATTCTCAAGGAGCAGATCTATCACTTCGCCTCAAAGGATGCCCTGGATATCGACGGCCTGGGCAGGAAGATCATCCAGCAGCTCGTGGACAAGGGCATGGTGCGCGATGTGTCCGACCTCTATGCGCTCACCCGGGACGATCTTATGCAGCTTGAGGGGTTTGCCGAGCTCTCCACGTCAAACCTGCTCAAATCAATCCAGAAGAGCAAACAGACCACGCTGAGGAGGTTCCTCTACGGCCTCGGAGTCCCGCACACAGGGCAGGTGGCGGCCAGAGATCTGGCCGACCATTTCGGTTCTCTTGAGAGGATCATGGAGGCGGACAAGGAAGAGCTTCAGGCCATCAGGGGTATTGGTAAGGAGATGGCGCAGGCCATCAGCGGGTTTTTCTCCAATGAGCGGAATCGGACGATCATCCGGAAACTGGAACAGCGGGGGGTCAAAATCCTCCAGCAACAGCCTTCGGAACCGGAAAGCGCATCTCTTGCAGGGGCAAAATTCTGCTTTACCGGGACGCTCAAGTCCATGACTCGCTCCGAGGCGAAAAAGGCGGTTGAGGAAAGAGGCGGGCAGGTCGTCTCAGCAGTCAGCTCCCAGCTCGATTTTCTCGTTGCAGGCGATGATCCCGGTTCAAAGCTGGATAAGGCGACATCGCTCGGCATAAGAATATTAGGCGAAGACGAATTCATGAAGATGATCAAGGAGGAATAAAAGGTGAAGTCCCTTCATGTAACCATATACGGCATCGTCCAGGGCGTCTGGTTCCGGGCGAACACCAGAGAACAGGCACAGAGGCTCGGGGTGAACGGATGGGTGCGAAACACGCCCGATGGTGCGGTGGAGGCCCGCATGCAGGGGGACGACGATGCCGTGGATGCACTCCTTGCCTGGTGCCGCCAGGGTCCCCCGGGTGCCCGGGTGGAGAAGATAAAGGCGGACGAAGTGGAACCTGATAAAGGTATTCAGGGATTTCGTATCATCTACTGAGGGTGAAAGCCGCTATCGAGACGAGCCTCTCTGGTGATCCAGGGCCGTTATGCGACGATGCATCACGGCCGGGAACCGGTTCATTGTCGAGCGCGCATGTCATTGAGTCCGTATCATATGATGAGAAGGGGCAGGGCTTTTTCCGCTTGCACGAACATGAACTTTGTTATATGAGTTCCACGCTCCTTGCTCCGGACAGGGGCTACAAAACCATAAGGAGGATATAATGGATCTCTATGAGATAATGTTCATCCAGAACCCGGATCTCGGGGAAGAAGATCGTGAGAAGCTCTTCACCCGTTTCCGCAACACGGTTTCAAAAAACGGCGGCGAGATCATCAACACACAAGACCAGGGGATAAAGACCCTCGCCTTCAAAATCCAAAAGCGTTCAAGGGGACGTTACTTCCTCATTCACCTCGAGGGACCGGGGTCCATGATCTCCGAGCTCGAGCGGTTCATGAGGCTTGATGAGAACATCATGCGATTCGTGACGATCAAGCTCGACAAACATGTCACCCGGGAAGATCTGATAACCAAGGCAATCACCGAGGCCGAGCCGGCTGTCGAGGCAGAGCAGGCCCCCGAGGAAGCACCGGCAGCCGAGGCAGAAGAGGAAGCCGAGACCGCAGAAGAGGAGGAGGTAGAATAATGCAGCGCCGACCCGGTAATCCGAGAAGAAGCTATTACAAAAGAAAAACATGCAGATTCTGCGAAGACAAGAATATCAAGATCGATTACAAAAATTCGGGCATGCTCCGTGATTTCATCACCGAGCGCGGGAAGATCCTGCCAAGAAGGATCACCGGAACCTGCTCGCGGCATCAGCGGCAGCTGGCGGTGGAGATAAAGAGGGCACGGATCATGGCCCTCCTGCCATTTTCCGTCCACGATTGAGAACATGCCTCTATTGCAGAGAGGCCCAAAGACCCTGCTGATCACCACCGGGGTCTTTCTTTTTATCGGGGTTCTGGTCGTCGTCGCAACGGCGCAGGTCATGCTGTTTGCGCTGTTTGTTCCCGTCCTGTATGCGGTCTTTTCCGATCAGGTGCATCGCTGGTTCACATATTTTCTGGCGGCGGCCATCCCAGTCACCTTTGCTGTGGCCCCGGGGTTCATCGAGGGCGTGGTACTGTATGCCTCCCTCATCGCAAGCGGGTCTCTGATACGCCGGTTCTTGAACAGCCGGAACGCGGGGATGGCGGTCTTCGTGCCGTCGTGCCTGGTGTTCTTCCTGTTTGTTCTGAGTGTAGGGATCACGGCCATTCAAGAGGGGATCTTGTTCCAGGCCGTAGTTTCCCGATGGGTCGGGGAGGTCATGAATCAGGTCGCTCTCGTATACAACCAGATACTGCCCCCCGGAGAACTTGCCGAGTTCAGGGTGAGCAGGGCTGCTATGGAGAACCGGATCACACAGCTCTTCTGGGGCATTATTGCATCCTCGGTCATGAGCGTGATGTGGCTCAATGTGCTCATCGCGGCACAGGTGCTCAAGACGGTCAAACTGCGCCACTGGAAGTGCCCGGACTGGATGGTGGGCTTTTTCATCGCCGCCGGGATCTTCATCCTGGTGAATTACGATGTGATACGGATTTTGGGGTTCAATCTCATGATCGTGGTGTCACAGATTTACTTCTTCCAGGGGCTGGCGATCGTGACCGCCTTTCTGACCGGGTACAACTGGTCCAAGGTCGTAAGATGGGTTGTTTACATATTGATTTTCAGCCAGATATATATCATGATTGCGGTAACCGCGCTTGGATTGTTTGATACCTGGTTCAATTTCAGGAACAGGATAAGAAGCTCAGAAGGAGAAAGATAACATGAAGGTAGTGTTGCTGGAAACGATTGAAGGAATTGGGAGCGTCGGACAAGAGGTGAAGGTGAAGGACGGATACGCCCGGAATTTCCTCATCCCCAAGGGCCTTGCGCTCATGGCATCCGACAAGAACATCAAGGCCTTCAGAGATAAGATACAGGCCAGGATCAAGTCCGAGGCAAAGTCCAAGGAGCATGCGCAGAAGTTCGCCGAGCAGCTTCAGTCAGTCACACTGAGCTATTCCATGAAGACCGGGCAGGAAGGCAAGCTATTCGGTTCCATCACGGCGGCCCAGATCTTTGATTCGCTCAAGGAGAAGGGTTTTGAGGTGGACAAGAAGAAGATCGTGCTTCCGGAGCCCATCCGTCATGTGGGTACACACGAGGTGACGGTCAGGCTCTATCCCGGTGTCAGCGCACAGCTCAAAGTCGAGGTGTCTGCAGAGAACGAGGAATAGCCGGATGGACAACGATTCGCCGGTTCTGCCTCACAACAAGGAAGCAGAAGAATACCTCCTTGGTGGAGTGCTGCTGGAGAACTCTTCCCTCGATCTGATCTCAGAGATCATATCGCCGGATGATTTTTATACGGAGCGTCACCGCATCATCTACGAGGAGATGCTGAGGCTCATGGACAAAGGTCTGCCCATCGATCTGGTGTCCCTGACAGAGGCAGTCGAGAGCAACGGCCGGCAGGACAAGGTGGGAGGCGCGAGTTACATCGCCCAGCTCGCCGATCGCATTCCAACGACCGCCAACATCGAGTATTATGCACGGCTCGTCCGCGACAAGGCCATCCTGCGATCGCTCATCGTAGGCGCGGGAGAGATCGTCAAGAGCGCCCGGAACCCCGGAGAAGAGGTTTCGCTGGTGCTCGAACATGCCGAGCAGATCATCTTCGACATCAACAAGCAGATCAAGAACAAGAAGGGCGGACTGGTCAGGGTAGGGGTTCCGCTGCAGGACATGTACCACAAGCTCAGCCGGATGGCCAAGGGCGAGATCGACGAGGGAGTGGTTCCCACTGGGTTCATCGATCTCGACAACTTCCTGCTCGGGGGCCTGCACGCCTCAGACATCATCATTATCGCCGCAAGGCCTTCCATGGGAAAAACCTCTCTGGCCATGAACATCGCGCAGTATGTTGCGGTGACCGAGCAACTGCCGGTGGCGGTGTTCTCCCTTGAAATGGGAGTAGAGCAGCTGGTGCTCAGGATGCTCGCCGCAGAGGCGCAGATCAATCAGAGTCTGGTAAGGTCAGCCTCCTCGCTGTCGCTCCTGAAAAAGGAAGACTGGAGCAATCTCCTGAATGCATCGGGAGTTCTCTCGGAAGCGCCCTTGTATATCGACGATACGCCCGGAATATCTCCCATGGAGATCCGGGGCAAGCTGCGCAGGCTCGCCGCGCAGGAGGATATCCGGCTCGTGGTGATTGACTACCTGCAGCTCATGACCGCCTCGCGCTCCCATTCTGATTCGAGAGAACAGGAGATATCCGAGATTTCCCGGAGCCTCAAAGCCATTGCAAAAGAGTTCCACATACCGGTTGTAGCCTTGAGCCAGCTCAACCGCAGGGTGGAGGAAAGGCAGAGCAAACGGCCCCAGATGGCCGACCTGAGAGAGTCAGGCGCAATCGAGCAGGATGCGGATATCATCTGCTTCATCTATCGTGATGAGGTCTACAACCCCGATACACCTGACAAGGGCATCGCAGAGCTCATCATAGCAAAACACCGAAACGGTCCCACCGGAGAGATCAAGCTGTCTTGGAGGCCGGAGCTTACCAAGTTCGAGTCGTATTCAAACCGTTGATCAGGCCTGTTCATCCCGCCGTCAATCGAACCATCTCTCTTTAGAGCTGTCTCTTTTTCCATGCCCTTTGCCATGGATGACCCGTCCGCCTGCTGCACGACAGGCTGCTGCTGAGCGGCAATCTATCCCCCGGTGCTCGGATATTTTAGAATCGTTGCCTGCGGACAGGGTAGGCGTGGCAGATGTCGATGTCCTCTGCAAGAACCTCGCGCTCTTTCTCCATGGCGGTTCTCATCCGCTGGAGCGAACGCATCTCGATCTGACGGACCCGTTCTCTGGTCACCCCGATCTCGGTGGCGATATCCTTGAGCGTTGCGGGAGGATCGTGGAAAAAGCGTTTTTTTATGATGTATACTTCCCGCTTCGTGAGGATCGGCGGGTCTGAGGATAAGAGCTTCAGAAGATAGGCGTGCCGCTCTTTCAGCGCATAGTGATCGTCCTGGTCAGGCCCCTGATAGAGGAGTCTGTCCATGAGGATCTCTTCGCTGTTTTCGGTGTCCCCGGAGATGGTGCAGTCCAGGGAGACGAGACCTTTCGCATGGGTAAGCCTTCCGGTGTGTACCTGATAGCTCTTGTGGATAAAGTTCCGGATATAGGCCTTGATCCACCAGATGGCATAGCAGATGAACCGGACCCCCATGTCGGGATCAAACCTGGTCAGTGCCTTGACAAGGCCCATGTTCCCTTCCTGCACGATCTCGAGCGGGCTGTAACCGAGGTGAAAATACTGGTGTGCAATCTTGATAACGAAACGGAGATTTGCCGTGATGATGGTGTGGCCTGCCTCGATGTTTCCCTGTTTGTACTGCCTGGCGAGATAGAGCTCTTCTTCCGGGGTGAGTAGTTCGTAATCCTTGATCTTTTTTGCGTAGAGCTCCAAATCAGAACATGAAAACAGACTCCCCATAGACCCTCCTTTTCATCAAAAAAGGACACGATCTCGCTAAAGTTACACAATATATTTCACAAATGTCAAGGACAATATAAGCTGGGGTTGAAATAACTGTCTGAACATGGAGGGTTATGAGTTATGATCTCTGTCGGAGCCTGTATATAACTTTCTCAAAACTGAAGTCTCATTCACAAGCCTGGTTTTTGCGGTATCTGGGATCTGATTTTCCCTTGGCCAGAAATCGATAGATGTAAATGACCAGGAGTACGGTGATCCCTGCGAGGAGTACGATCGTAGCGTGGTTGGAATACTGCTTCACCAACGCCATATTGTTCCCCACCAGGTATCCGATCCATGCCAGCACCACCACCCAGATGCCGGCGCCCAGGGCGGTGTAGAGGAAGAACTTGAAAAGGTTCATTCTGGCAAGACCTGCAGGGAAGGATATGTACTGGCGGATGCCGGGAATGAGCCGGCAGACGAACGTGCTGATCTCGCCATGGTCGAGAAAGAATCGATCGACCTTCTGGAATCGCTCAGGAGGCAGGAAAAAATATTTTCCGTATTTCATGAGCAGGGGCCTGCCGAGCCACAGGGCGATCACATAGTTGAAGAACGCACCCAGAAGGCTTCCCAGGATTCCGCAGAGAACCACCAGATAGATGTTCATCTGCCCCTGGGAGGCAAGATAGCCCGCCGGCGGCACCACCACCTCGCTGGGAAAGGGGAAGAAGGAGCTTTCGAGGAACATCAGGGCAATGATACCGGGGTATCCCAATTTCCCTATGGTCTCGACCAGCCAGGCTACGATCTGTTCCATAACGGCGCACTATACAAGAGGAAGATTCCCGTTGCAATATTTGCATTATATGTTTACATTCGTGACAAGAGAAAAGCATGCATTTCTCGCGCTGATCGTTTTGACAATCTACCGAGATGGATACAGACGAATTTACGATAACTATCGACTCTCTGTCCTATGGGGGCAGGGGCGTGGGAAGAAGAGAAGACGGCAAGGTTGTGTTCGTGCCCATGGTCCTGCCCACCGAGATCGTGCAGGTTCGCGTTGAAAAGGAGCATGCCTCCTACTGTGTCGCCAATGCGTCGGCGCTGATCAAGGCCTCGCCACACCGGGTCGCACCCGAATGCCCGTATTTTACCCTGTGCGGAGGCTGTGACTGGCAGCACCTTTCCTATCCTGAGCAGCTCACGTGGAAGGCCGTGATTCTCCGTGACGAAATCGCGAAACATCTCCACCTCCCGATGCCCGGGCATGTCGAGGCCGTGCCTTCGCCCCTCACGTACGGCTATCGAGGGCATGCAAGCCTCCAATGCGGCAACGATCCCGAGTTTGCCCTGGGATTTTTCCAGAAGGGCACGAGGACAATCATCGATCTGGTCGAGTGCCCGGTACTCAGGCCGCGGGTTCGCGAGATCATCACCGGAGTGCGGGAAATCCTCCGGACGAATCCCATACCCGGGCTCCATTCCATCGAGATACACTCACCGCAGGATGAGAGCATCCTGCAGCTGAAGTGCAGAGGGAACATTCATCAGAGTGCCCTCATGACCATGGAGCTCATGTACCGCGAGCTCGACATCACCGGGCTTTCCCTTGTGGTTTTCGGTTCCCGGAGGAGCGACCATGTTCTCGGACAGCGTTTCTGCCGGTATTCTCTGCCGCTTACCGGCCGTGAGGTTCATCTGAGCTGTTCCTTCGGAGATTTCATACAGGCCAACATGCAGGCGAATACAGCGCTCGTGGAGCATGTGATGAGCCTGGCCGAGGGGTCGGAGAAAATACTGGACCTTTACAGTGGGAGCGGGAATTTCAGTATTCCCCTCTCATTCGTGGCCTCCGAGGTGGTTGCCATCGAGCGGAGCTCGAGGCTCGCATCCTTAGGCAGGGTTGGCGCGAAAAAGAACCATGCCGGAAATGTCAAATTCCTCGCCTTGGAAGCGCTCAAGGCAGTCACCTCCATCCGGGACGAGTCGGTCGGTTTCGATGCCGTTGTCCTGGACCCCCCGCGTCAGGGCGCCAAAGAGGTCGTGAAGGTTCTGCCAGAGCTCCATGCGTCACGTATCATCTATATCTCGTGCAACCCGAGCACCCTGGCAAGGGACCTCGCCGTGCTGTGCGGGGCCGGTTTCGCCCTGAAGCAGGTCAAGTTGTTCGACATGTTCCCGCAGACCTACCACATTGAGTCGGTCGCATATCTCGAGCGCTGAGATACCGGCCGTGGAGCCGTGCCCATGCTTTTTGTTCTAGAAAAAAATTCATCTCAAGAGTATAGGGTTTCTGATGATTTTCGGGATTATCTGTAAAGAAGACATCGGCGCTCTCAATCTCGCAGGGCGCGTTCGTGAATGGGTCCGGGCAAAGGGGTACGAATGTCTCGTTGAGGATCATCTGGGGCGTCACCTCGGAATCAGCCATACCGATCCTCCCTGGGAGAAGGCCGATCTGCTCGTCGTCATCGGCGGAGACGGGACCATCCTGAGGGCCATCTGGATGTCGGCAGGCAGGCAGATCCCCATCCTCGGGGTGCACATGGGCTATCTGGGTTTTCTCACCGAGGTGACGGAAGACGAGGTGTATGTGGCGCTCGAGGCGGTCCTCGCCGGCAAGTTCGTGCAGGAAGAACGTGCCATGTTCGAATCGACCCTGATCAGGGAAGGGCGGACCATTACCTCCCAGCACGTGCTCAACGACGTAGTGATCAACAAGGGCGCCCTTGCGCGGATAATCGACATCGAGGTGTGGACCGACTCCACCTTCATCACCTGCTACCGGGCGGACGGTCTCATCGTATCGACGCCTACGGGCTCCACCGCCTATAACCTTGCAACGGGCGGCCCCATCGTACACCCACAGGTCGACGCCATCATCCTCACCCCCATCTGTCCCCATGTCCTTTCGAACAGAAGTATCATCCTGCCGGATTCTCAGGAAGTGATCATCGTGATCAAGTCCGGGAAACAGTCGGATAATATTTATCTTACCCTTGACGGGCAGCGCGGCTTCCCGCTCGTTGCGGAGGACAGGCTCATCGTGAAAAGAGGGCATTACAAGGCGAACATCTTGAGATTTCCCCAAAGGGATTATTTTGAAATACTGAGGACCAAGCTCGGCTGGCAGGAGAGATGATCGATTTCCTGAGAATCTCCTCCATGGCGGTCTTCGACGAGATCGAGATCGATTTCAGACAAGGGCTCAACTGCATCACCGGCGAAACCGGAGCGGGAAAGTCCCTGGTCCTCGGTGCGCTGATGCTCCTCATGGGTTCAAAGGCGAGCCAGGATCTGGTACGCCCGGGTGCCCCGAAGACAAGCATAGAGGCGCTGTTCACCATTTCGGGGAAGGAAATGGTTGTACGGAGGGAAATCTACCCCACCGGCTCCAGCCGGTGTTATATCGATGGGAAGCTGGCCACTGCAGCCAGCCTTGCCGATGTCACATCGAACCTGATCACCATCTATGGTCAGCACGAGTATCAGGACCTCCTCAATCCCGCGCAGCAGATGGGCATTCTCGAGAGCCTTGCCGGGCTGTCGAGAGACCGGGTGAACGGTGCCTACGAGAGGCTGTGCAGTGCCGCAGCCTCACTCAAGGACCTCGAGCGTTCGGCTGAGCGATATCGTGGGGAGCGCGAAGACCTCCTGTTCGCCCTTGGGGAACTCAAGTCAGTCGATATCACACCGGGGCTCGAAGAGGAGATCGCTGCCGAATTGAGTCTCGTCAGGGGGGCTGCCGATCTGAAACACTGCACACTTCAGGCAGAGGAGGTGCTCTACTCGGGTGCATCATCGGTGGTCGAGCTTCTCGGTCTAGCGCGGGATCATATCTCCCGTGCCGCTTCCATGGACCGCGAGCTCGATTCCCTGCTTGAGTCTCTCGATGATATCTCAGCCGGGGTCGAAGACATCAGCATGGCGCTCAGGGCAAAAACAGCAGCATATGAGTACGATCCGGCGACGATCGAGACCCTGGAGGAAAAGCTCCATTTCATTCAGGACCTCAAAAGGAAGCACCGGACCGACGAACAGGGCCTGATCGACCTGAAAACCGAGCTCGAGAGCCGGCTTGCCCTCGCCGAGGACTCGAATGAGGCGATCAGGCAGGCCAGAGAGGCCCACTTATCGGCAAAGGCCGAGTATGAGGAAATCCTGAAGGGTTTTCTGGAGGCGCGCACCGCCTTTGCCCGGACGTTCTGCAAGGAAATAAACCGTGATCTCCACGACCTGGGGATGCCGGGGGCCGAGTTTCACGTTGTTCAGGCAGATCCAACCGGGATCGGCGAGCGTGTATTCGACGCTCAGGGTTGTCCTGTCACTCCCGGTGCCATCCTGAAAGGAGAATTTCTGATTTCCACCAATGTGGGCCAGAAACCCCTCCCTCTTGCAAAGATCGCATCGGGAGGCGAGCTGAGCCGGATAATGCTCGCCATAAAGGTTCGTCAGAAGACCTCGCAGGAGGGAACCCTGATCTTTGACGAGATCGACTCCGGCATCAGCGGCCAGACCGCCCTGGTGATCGCGAAAAGGCTCAAGGAGCTCTCCAGTCATGCGCAGTCCATTGTGGTGACCCACCTGCACCAGGTTGCATCGGTAGCGGACTCGCACTTTGTTATCAAGAAGAGAGCAGATGGCGGAACCACGATTTCCACGATTCAGGAGGTGAAGGATATGGACAGGGCCATGGAGCTGGCACGTATGATGGGAGGAGAAACCCCCTCTCCGGCGGTGATCCGGCACGCGAAAGAGCTCATCGGGCTGCAGTGAAAAAACGGTCGAACTATCCGGCAATGAAAATGGGAGAGAAGAAGCGTTTTTGGAAAGCATTTCTTCTCTGATATGCAGAATTGACCTCATAGACGACCATATTCCGGTTTGACTTTTCTTTCTGCCGGTGTTCTAGGTAAAAGACTTTTTATGGATATCTTGATATGATACGAAAACTACTGGTGAACGAAGTTTCAGATATCAAGAACCTGATCGATCCTTATGTAAAACAGGGATTGATGCTGCCGAAGTCCCTGCATTCACTCTATACCGGCGTCAGAGATTTCTGGGTGACGATCGATGGAGATTCCGGCCATAAGAGCATCATCGGGTGCTGCGCCCTGCAGGTTTCCTGGATGGACCTTGCCGAGATCAGAACTCTGGCCGTGAAGCAGGAGTATCAGGGCAAAGGAATAGGGCGGGAGATGGTAAAGGCGTGCATTCGCGAGGCCGCGGAACTGAATCTGAAGACCTTGTTCACCTTGACATACGTTCCCGACTTCTTCAAGAAAATGGGTTTTCACGAGATAGACAAGTCCACCTTGCCCAACAAGATCTGGGCGGATTGTATCCATTGCCAGTATTTCCCGGATTGTCGAGAAACGGCGCTTATCTACCGGATCGAGGGGTAAGGAATGGACCTGGAAACCAAAATCGAGAAAACCTATGATCTCCTGAAAAAACGATCCATCGACGATTTCGAGATATACGGCACGGATTCCGATACCATCCGCGCCGAGTCGAAAGAAGGCTCCATGGGCTCTCTGAGCAAGTCGAGGGAGTCCGGGGTGGGGGTACGGCTGATCATCGACGGCGCCATGGGCTTTGCATACGGGGCCGAGCCCACCGACGAGCTGGTGGATGCGGCGATAACCTCAGCGCGATATCAGTTCAAGGATCAGAACAACCATCTGCCTCCCCGCCAGGAGGGATACGAAGAGATCGATATCCTGGACCCTGCAGTCGGCCTGCTTGCAGCAGAGGACTGTATCGCAAGGGCTATCTCCCTGGAACGCTCCTCCCGTGAAGCAGACAGCCGGATCCATCAGGTCCGCAAGGCATCGTTTTCACGCACCGTATCCCGGGTGAGCATCATGAACTCTCATGGAATAGATGCATCCACCCGGATGTCAGTCGCATCGGCCTCGATTATGGTCGTGGCAAAGCAGGGTGACGACAGCCAGTCAGGCTACGAATTCGACTTCAGCCACCACCTGGACAACATCAATGTGGAAAAGGTCGGGCGTCAGGCGGCATTCCGGGCAACGGAGATGCTGCAGGCGAGGAAGATGCAGACCACCAAGATCCCGGTACTTTTCGACAATACCACCACGGCCCAGATGCTCGATTTCATATCCGATGCCTTTGTCGGGGAGAACGTGATCAAGGGGAAGTCTTTCATTGCGGACAAAAAGGGACAAAAGTATTTTTCCGATATGGTGAGGCTGACAGACAACCCCTTGGACAAACGGGCCGCCGACGCCTCTCCTTTCGACGGGGAAGGCGTGCGATCGAGAGAAACCGTCTTGGTTGATAATGGCACCATTCTTGCTTTTGTTTACGATAGTTACTGGGGTCGTGTAGCAGGGGAGTCATCGACAGGAAGTTCGTTGAGAGGGGGATACCGGGCCATGCCGACATCAGGTGTCCGGCACCTGTGCATGGAGCCGGGTAGGGAAGATATGAAGCAGAACCTCAAAGGATTAAAGAGGGTTTTGAAAATAACCGATATCATGGGCATGCATACAGCGAATCCTATAACAGGAGAATTCTCCGTAGGGGTGAGCGGTTTGTTCATGGAAGAGGGGGATCCACTTTATCCCGTTCGGGAAGCGGCAATTTCCGGGAATATTTATGAATTGTTTTCAAGGGTTATGGCGGTGGGGACCGACGTGCGGGAGTTCGGCGGCGTGTTGTGCCCTTCGGTTCTCATCGATGCAATCGATGTAAGCGCACAATGAGGGCGGATCGGTGAAAACCCACTGGACAGTGCTCATCCTCTCGAATGAAGATACCGGGATCAAAAAATTCAAGCTCTCACCACTCGTTGCAGTGTTCGCCGGGTGCGTCATTCTCTTCCTGACCGTGTTTTCGGCCTTTGCGGGATACAAGCTGTATCACCTACGGGCTGACATCTCGCGGATCGCATCCATCAAGCAGAAAAATCTGGAGCAGAGCAGGCAGATCGTTGCCCTGTCCGAGAAGGTATCGCTTCTCGACGAAGAGATGAATGCCCTTCGCACCTTCAATCGGCATCTCATGGGGATCGCCAAGGTGGATCTCCAGGCCTCGGATGAGCTGAGCGGTGTGGGAGGCGGCTCAGAACCCATCAGGGTGGCGAACACCACCGAGGCCCTGACCGAAAAGATCCTTACCCGTGAGCTTCACTCTCACATCAAACAACTCGGCGACGACATCGTCATCGAGCGGGAAGTCGCCAGGAATCTCCTGGCTGAGATCGAACGGCAGCGCTCTCTCCTGGCCCATACTCCGGGTATCTGGCCAACGCGGGGATGGGTCACATCACGGTATGGATGGCGCAATTCACCCTTTACGGGCAAAAGAGAGTACCATAAGGGAATGGACATTGCGTGCAGGAAGGGAACAGCCGTACATGCACCTGCTGACGGAATCGTAACTGCATATTACCGGAACGGTGCCTATGGTAACTTCATGGTCATCAATCACGGCTACGGGATCGTGACCAGGTACGCGCATCTAGACAGCGCCATAGCCAAGCCCGGCCAGCACGTTCGCAAGGGCGACAAGATCGCGGTTGTAGTAAACACCGGTAGGTCCACCGGCTCCCATCTGCACTATGAGGTTCTCGTCAACGGCATCCATGTGAACCCGCAGAGATACGTGTTGAAATAGGGTTGTCTTTGTTCTATAAAAAATACCGGTTGAAATGTTCTCATCACTATTCTAGTACTCTTTCAACCCCACAAACGTAAGAAAAGGATCGATATATCCGTATGTATACATGGCTCATTAAGCTCATAGGCAGCAAGAATGACAGGGAACTTCGCAGAATCAGGCCTCTTTTGGAACGGATCAACGAGCTCGAACCCGAGTTCAAGGCAAAGGACGACAGCGCGCTCAGGGCGATGACGGCTACGTTCCGGCAGCGGCTCGACGCCGGTGCATCGCTGGACGATCTCCTTCCCGAGGCGTTCGCCACGGTTCGTGAGGCATCCTGGAGGACGCTGGGGATGAGGCCCTTCGACGTCCAGGTCTTGGGCGGCATCATCCTCCACGAAGGAAAGATAGCCGAGATGAAGACCGGTGAAGGGAAAACCCTGGTCGCCACCATGCCCGTCTATCTCAATGCCCTGCTGGGCAGGGGCGTGCACGTTGTCACGGTCAACGACTACCTTGCCAGGCGCGACTCGGAATGGATGGGCAAGATCTACCGTTTCCTTGGGCTCGATGTGGGCGTCATCGTGCACGGGCTCGACGACCGGCAAAGGAAGGCGAGCTACGGTGCCGATATCACCTACGGAACGAACAACGAGTTCGGTTTCGATTATCTCAGAGATAATATGAAGTTCACCTTTGACGACTACGTGCAGAGGGACTTCTACTATGCCATCGTCGACGAGGTGGACTCCATTCTCATCGACGAGGCCAGAACGCCGCTCATCATATCCGGTCCGGCCGAGGAGTCCACGGCAAAATACTACGAGGCGAACGACGCAATTTTGAATCTGATGAAAAGAAAGGACACCGAGGTCTTCTACACCAAGGACGAGAAGGCCAACACCGTGGTATTCACGGACGAGGGGATCGAAGAGCTCCAGAAGATCCTCTCCAAGCCCAACCTCTACGATCCCTCGGAGTTCAGGACCGTCCATCATCTCAACCAGGCCCTGCGCGCCCACACGCTTTTCCACCGCGACGTCCACTATGTGGTCAAGGACGGCGAGGTGGTGATTGTCGACGAGTTCACGGGCAGGCTCATGCCCGGGAGGCGCTATTCCGAAGGGCTGCACCAGGCGCTGGAGGCCAAGGAAGGCGTGAAGGTCGCCAACGAGAACCAGACCCTTGCCTCGGTGACGTTCCAGAACTATTTCCGCATGTATGAGAAGCTTGCCGGCATGACCGGCACAGCGGAGACCGAGGCACTGGAGTTTCGCAACATCTACGGTCTCGATGTCATGGTCATACCCACCAACATGCCCATGATCCGTATCGACCACCCGGATGTCATCTACAAGACCGAGAAGGAGAAGCTCAAGGCCGTAGTGAAGCAGATCATCGAGTGCTATGAAAAGGGTCAGCCCGTGCTCGTGGGAACCAGTTCCATCGAGAACTCGGAAAAAGTCTCTGCGCTTTTGAAGCGCAAAGGGTTGAGGCACCATGTTCTCAACGCCAAGCATCACGAGCGCGAGGCCGAGATCGTTGCCCAGGCAGGCAGGAAGGGGGCGATCACGATCGCCACCAACATGGCCGGCCGCGGTACCGACATTGTTCTCGGAGGCAACCCCGAATATCTGGCCAGGCAGCGAGTCAGCCCCGACGATCCAAGCTATCCGGAGGTGTACGAGCAGTTCAAGAAGCTCTGCAGCGAGGAGCATAAGGAAGTGGTCGCCGCGGGCGGACTCTTTATTCTCGGCACCGAGCGGCACGAGAGCAGGCGGATCGACAACCAGCTCAGGGGCCGGTCGGGCAGGCAGGGTGACCCGGGTGCGTCAAGATTCTACCTGAGCCTCGAAGATGATCTTCTGCGGATCTTCGGGTCAGAGCGCATATCAGCTATCATGGACCGCTTGGGCGTGGCCGAGGACGAGCCCATCGAGCACAAGCTCATCTCCCGCAGCATCGAGGGGGCCCAGAAAAAGGTCGAGGCCCGGAACTTCGAGATCCGCAAACACCTCCTTGAATACGACGATGTCATGAACAAGCAGCGTGAGGTCATCTATACCCAGCGGAGGACAATCCTTTCGGAAGAAAACCTCAAGGATCATGTCATAGAAATGATCGACGAGCTCCTGGATGATACAGCCGAGGTCTATCTCCCCCTGAAGGCTCCGGTCTCAGAGTGGGACATGCAGGGATTCGGGGGCTGGGTCAGGAAAGTATTCGATGTCGAATTCACTTCAGAGCCCCAGAAGGGAACCGCCCGTGAGGAAGTCATCGAGGCGGCGCGCCGAAAGATCCTGGACCGCTATGAACAGAGAGAGGCCGAGTTCACCCCGCAGATCATGCGGATGGTGGAGCGCCAGATCCTCCTGATGACCCTGGACAGCCTGTGGAAGGATCATCTCCTCTCCATGGATCACCTCAAAGAGGGGATCGGGCTCAGGGGCTACGGCCAGAAAAACCCGCTTCGCGAGTACCAGCGCGAGGGGTTTGATATGTTCCTCGCAACGCTCACCCGGATGAAGGAGCTCTCTCTCGAACGGCTCTTCAAGATCCAGATCCAGCGCGAAGAGGATGTTGAGCGCATCTCGGAAAAAGAGCGGAGGCAGCGGATGCAGCTCGGCCGCGGACCGGCTTCCGAGAAACCGGCGACCTTCAAGCGCCAGGGCAAAAAGGTGGGCAGGAACGATCCATGCCCCTGCGGATCGGGTAAAAAGTACAAGCAGTGCTGCGGGGCCAATGAATGAATACGCCTAAGGGTTTTCGTTTCTCTGCGGTCAATGCCGGGGTGAAATCTCCGGAGGTCAGGCGAGACGACATGGGACTCATCTTCTGTGAGGAGCTGGCCGTGCTCTCTGGCGTGTTCACGCGCAACCGGGTCAAGGCCGCCCCGGTCGTCATCGGGCAGGAGATCGCGGGCAGGGGGAAGGCCAGGGCTGTACTGGCCAATGCCGGCAACGCCAATGCATGCACCGGAGACCAGGGAATCCATGATGCCCGTTTCCTCATGAAAACAGCGGCCAGGGAGCTCGGGGTCTCAAGCGATGAGGTGGTTCCTCTATCGACCGGGGTCATCGGCATCCGTCTGCCCGTAGACCGGATGGCCTCAAGGATACCAGCGCTCGTGTCCGCACTGGGAGACGACCCGGAGGTCTTTGCCCGCGCCATCATGACCACAGACACCTTTCCCAAGGTCGTATCGCGCACTGTCGGCAACGCCGCGGTGCTCGGTATTGCAAAGGGAGCGGGAATGATCGCCCCCGACATGGCGACCACGCTCGCGGTGGTGCTGACCGATGCAGTCATATCCAAGCAAGATCTCGATAATATTATAAGAAAATCAATCGAGTATACCTTCAACGCCATCACCATAGACGGCGATATGTCGACAAACGATACGCTTCTTGCCCTGTCGAGCTGCCAAGTAACTGAAAGTATTGTTGAAATTGAAAAAGGAATAGCCGAAGTCATTCGTGACCTCGCATTGCTCCTGGTCCGGGATGGAGAGGGTGCCACGAAACTTGTCACCATAACCGTGAAAGGGGCTGCAGATGAGCAAGACGCCAAGAAGGCGGCCATGTCGGTAGCGAACTCGCTTCTGGTGAAGACCGCGCTCTTCGGCGCAGACCCCAACTGGGGACGGATTCTGGCAGCTGTCGGTTACAGCGGCATTGCCTTCATGCCCGAACAGGTATTCATTGATATTTCCGGATACCGTGTTGTAGAGCGCGGGATGGAGTCGGACGGGTTCAACGAGAACAAGCTCCATGCACTGCTGAAGGAACGGGAGATTGTCATCGAAATTCGCATCGGCGACGGACCGGGGGCCTTCACCGCCTATACCACGGACCTCTCATACGATTATGTGAAGATCAATTCCGAGTACCGGACTTAGGGCTTCCGGGTCTTATTACCGATAATATATATTATGTTAAATATTAGACAACAAGCCCTTGGGCGTCCTGTTTGATACCTGTGCCCTTCTTTTTTTCATCACGGCCGCTTTTCCGGATTGGAAACAGTCATCCGAATTCTGGATGACTTCGGTGATCGTTCCTGCCAGACATCAGCTAAGTGGATCCGTGCCTTCGATGCCACCCATGAGCGGGATGGTTTGTATGAAGACGTACAAAACCATTACCTTGATCCAAGAAATCCATTCTCGGTCAAATGGTGAAGACTTTTTATCGGATGCCGGTGGGACTGTTTGAAAACAGATCGAATAATAGCAGGATGGAGCGAGATCGGCTCGAAGGAGGCCCCTTGTCCCCGGGAGCTGGCAGTTTCCCGGGAATGGAGGCTAACCTCTACTCTCAGATCGAGCCCTCCACCGAGCGGTTGATGATCTCGTTCATGAACGACTGGACCTTCTCCGGCAACCCCTCGATTTTGATATCGAGAAAACCCCGGATGATGAGCGAGCGCGCCTGTTCTTCGGTCAGGCCCCGGGTCATGAGATAGCTCAGCTCTTCTCGCGAGATCTTTCCCACCGCTGCCTCGTGCGCAAGGTTGATGTCGGGATGGGCGCCTTTGAGCTCGGGGATGGAATGGATCACGCCGTTTTCGTTGAGCAGCAGGCCGCTGCACTCCATGTGGCCGAAGGTGCCGGCCTGCTCGCCGGAGAGAAGCTGCCGGGATACGACCGTACCTCCTTCTGAGACCACCCTGCTGATGATCTCTCCGCTGGCATTCTCGCCTTTGAGGATCACGCGGGCGCCGGTATCGAAATATGAATTCCCTTTGCTGAAAATAACCGAATAAAAACGGGCACTTCCACCAGATGCAACATGGGCGATGGGGTTTGTCACGATTTTTCTGACCTCGGTCATGCCCACGTAGTTGGAGATGTAGCGGGCCCCCTCGCCCACTGATACGGCGCCCACGGGAAAGACCTCCATGGCGTGGCCCCAGTTGTGGATCATGGTGTATCCCAGGTGAGCGTTCTTTCCTAGGTAGGTTTCTGTAATGCCTACATGGGTTCCGCTTCTGCCGTGGGTTGCGGTGGTGCAGCCGTTGACGATGTTCAGCTCAGCCCCTTCACCAAGCTCGATGATGTTGTGGATGAACTGGCGGGAGCCTGTCTCGCCGAACAGGAAGGCTGCCTGGAGCGGCTCTTCGATCCTGACTCCGGGCTCAACGAAGACATAGTAGCCCACCGGCTCCATACCGGCGGCCTGCAGGGTCGTTTCGCTGGTCTCGCGTGAGACTACGTTGAAGAAGAGCTTTTCACGCACATGGGGATAGGCGTCAAAGGCCTGCTTCAGGGGCAGCACCACCAGCCCTTCGATGTGGCAGCGACTCTCCATAACGGTATGGTCCAGGACCATGAAGTTCCCGCAGCTGGCTATGCAGGAATCATAGCCGATATCGGTCAGTCTGCCGGTATCTATCTGTACGGTATTCATAGCGCACCCTTGTTTTCTTCGCAGAATTTCTCGGCAAAACACGAGCTGCATTTGTTGTAGCCGTCTCTGCGAATCTCTTCGAAGATCTCGCCGGGCGCGCCGCAACCGAGCACGTGGCCGTTCATGATGACAAAGGCGATGTCCGCCTTGATGTAATCGAGGATGAAACCGGTATGGGTAATGATGATTGCAGATCGTTTTCTTTTAGAGATGGGCTGGTCCTTTTCCAGGATGATCCGCAGGCCTTCGGCGATGACGGAGATGTTCTCGATATCCACGCCGGATTCGGGCTCGTCGAGAAGCAGAAGGTCCGGCATCTGGATCATGAGCTGGAGAACCTCGGACCGTTTGCGCTCGCCCCCGGAGAAACCCACGTTGATGTCCCTGTCGAGATATCCGGTGAGGTTGAGCAGCTGGGCATACTCAGCGATTTTTTCGGGTGTATGCCGGTTCAGTGTTTGGAGCAGGGTCCGGAGCCTCACGCCCTTGATAGAGGGTGGATATTGGAAGGAAAGCCCGATGCCCAGGCGAGAGCGTTCGTCTACCGAGAGCCGGGAGATGTCATGATCCTTGAAGGTGATGGAACCCTGGGTGATCTCATAGCCTGGCAGGCCTAAGATCGCGCCCATCAGTGTGCTTTTGCCCGAGCCGTTTGGCCCGAAGATAATGGCGGTTCTGCCCATATCGAGGGAGAGGTCGATTCCTTTGAGGATCTCTTTGCCTTCCACCGATACGTGCAGGTCGGTTATTTGGAGAAATGACATGTACTAGTCCCTTCGTGTGTGAGCTTAAGAAATCTGTCCATCCCCTTATCTTTGAAGCAATGAGAAATGTCAAGCCGTCCCTTGCTCCATACCGGACCTGTACAAGAAAAAATCTCTCGTGTATGGTGGGCCTTAGGTTCCCTTAGCAAATAAAGCAAAGCTTAAGAGGTGCCTCATGAAGATGATAGAAACCATGCTCTTTGAAAGACCTGGCAACCAGAACACTTCCCACTGCATCGAGATGGTGGTGAAACAGGTGAAGGAACACGGCAGAAAGCACGTGGTGGTGGCTTCCACCAGCGGGAAAACAGCGATGGCCTTTTACAAGGCCCTTGCGGGCGCCGGGGCGAATCTCGTGGTGGTCACCCATTCTGTGGGTTTCAAGGAGCCGGGTCTTGACGAGTTCGATCCCCAGGTCCGCAAGCAGCTCCGGAAAGCCAAAGTGCCTATCCATACAGGGACCATCCTCACCCACTCACTGGAAAAGTCCTTGATGGACAACTTCCGGGGCATCTATCCGGGATATCTCATTGCGAACACGCTCCGGTGCTTCGGCGAAGGGACCAAGGTCGCGCTCGAAATCGTGATGGAGGCCTGCGACGCAGGGCTGGTCCCGGAAGATCAGGAAGTGCTCGGGGTCGGCGGCACCTACCGGGGGTCTGACACGGTTCTGCTCGTCAGGTCGAAACCTTCGAAGCGCTTCCTGGAGATGGACGTACTGGAGGTTCTCGCCAGGTCCAGGGGCAGAGGAAACTGAGGTGCCAGGTATCCGGCAGGCAGGCCTGCCG
>Ga0209506_1000733_pt1 | contig 39531 bp, 36 predicted proteins | sample AD_JPNHG2_MetaG_FD_184409 | JGI IMG/M metagenome (GOLD analysis project Ga0209506, IMG submission 184409) | Active sludge microbial communities of municipal wastewater-treating anaerobic digesters from Japan - AD_JPNHG2_MetaG (SPAdes) (version 2) | ecosystem: Engineered > Bioreactor > Anaerobic...
CGTTTTTGCCACCGGGATCACTCCTTCGGTTTGTGTTTTCTCTCTGACTACACTGTAACCGAAGTCCCGGTGGCCTTTTTGCCTTACCACCGACTGCCGCCTTTTTTCAGACGACCTTTTTACAGCAGTTTAGGGGCTTGATCGTAATCCATCCGGGGAGAAAAAAGAGTTCTGTCGATCTCAATGTTAGACAGATCATTTGCATCCTTGATCAATTTCATGTCATCCTTCGATTCAAGGGCGATACCTTTAATGTAGCGGCTTGGGATCGCCCTATAAACCATAACCTCAGCCTGTGGGTCCGTGGTAAAACTTTCCGGGATTAATGATCTCGATTCTTTTTCGTAAAACATTCTGTCAAAAGCATCTATCGAACAAAGATGTGCCGCTGGGATAGCCATGGAAACGGATGATGCGGCATTTCCTGTAAAAAACAAACAACCAAGTTCCCAAAGCACTTCTTTTCCTACCTTGACCACCGCCCATCTTTTTTCTTCAGCTTTCGACCGCTTCGCGTAGAACATTTTATAATTGGGAAAACTGACCGAAGTGGAAATGAAGTCTAAAAGACAATCTCTTCTACCCTCATCGGAATAATCAAAGGGAATTCTTCTTTGATTCAAATCCATTCTGGAAAGCAAACCATTTCTCATTATGGAATGAAGGTTAGATACAGGGGTAAAGTGGACCAAGAATTGAATCCCTCTAGAAAGAATCCTTTCTTGTAAACTTTTTCTTCGGATTTCAGGATGAAGGAAGACCGTAATGCCTTTACCACTTGGGGTAAGGGACGAATTCTGCACTTCTATCCTCAGAAGATCATATTCAACGTTAAGACCGTTGGGTTGCCTGAACGAAAACCTCCCCGGCTTGGCCTCAAGAAGACATTTCCCCAAAGGGGTGTCCTTTGAAATAACCCGGTCCTCGATCCTGCCCGAATCGTCGACAACCCAGTAACATTTCTCGCCGTCCTTTTCGAGGTAGAATTTCGTCTTTAAGGGCCAAGTCAAATGGATCCAACCCCCCCTGCATGTGTCATTCAACCCAGGGACAGTAACAATTGAGATTAACTGGACTGAACAATCCATACACATTGAGCATACCACAACAGATCCGCATATTTCCCCTTTCCTTGAGAGGTCGCCTCCCACCCCGGTTGTAATGGGGAAAAGATCGGCTGATCTCGAAGGATGCCGGCGCATGAAATGAGCGACCTAGAGATACTTTATGCGGTGGTGTTCTGTTGAGGTCCGCTTGGCCTGCTGCAGCCCGGCCCGGATATCCGGCTTCTGCCGCCCGTTTGAGGTATTACCTGAATCTGCGTGCGGACCCGCTCACTTATGGCAGTGACGTGGGAAATAATGCCGATCACCTTTCCATCGTGCTGCAAGCCCGCGAGGGTTTCCAAAGCGGTGTCAAGGTATTCTTCATCCAGGGTTCCGAAGCCTTCATCCAGGAACAATGAATCAACCCGGACATTCTTACTGGCCATTTGGGACAACCCCAGCGCCAAGGACAAGCTGACAATAAAGCTCTCCCCTCCGGAAAGGTTCTTCGTGGAGCGGACCTCACCGGCCTGGTAGTTGTCAATCACGTTGAGTTCCAGTGGCCGGGTTTCGTCACGGACCAGCAAGTAGCGGTCGTTCATTTTCTGCAGTTGTCGGTTGGCGTAGGCGACCATCATTCCGAAGGTCAGGCCCTGGGCAAAATTGCGGTACTTCTTGCCATCGGCGGATCCGATCAATTTGTGCAGGTTTTCCCACCTTTGGTACTCTTTTTCACGGGCTTCGATAGCTATCTGGTTTTCCTGTATCCGTTTCTTGGCGACCACGTTATCCTTTAATTGATATTTGAGACCGGCGATAGTGTCCCGCATCTCCTTCTGGTCTTCCTCTTGTTCCTTTAAGCGGGGCTCAAGCTCTTTCAGCGACTCGTCAGTGACTTTGCGGGCCCTTACCGTGGCCAGCCGCACCTCCCGGTCTTTTTGTCTGGCTCTCAGGTCTGTCTGACGCTCGTCCAGGCCATCGGCCTTAGCCGCCAGCTTCTCCCGTGTTTCAGCAGGCAAGCAGGCTGTCCGGAATTGTTCTTCATCGGAAAAACCGACGCGTGCCAGCGCTTCTGAGAATTCTGCTTCCAGCCTTCTCAGTTCCGGCTCCCGCTGGTCGATCCGTTTTTTCAAAGATGCGATACCAGCCCTCGCATTAATTAATTTCTGTTGGAGCTTGTTGTGCTCGTCGCGGGCCTGACGTTCGGCATCTTCCGCATCAGAGAGAACCTTGTTTAAGCGCCCTTCTTCTTCGTCGGGGTTTTTGTCACCGTATAGGGCGAAACGTTCTTCAGTTCCTCGGGCAAGTTCTTTTTTCAAGTCCGCCAGGTGGTCCCGACTTTCGGACAGGGCGTTGTTCAAGGTTTGAATGACCGCATCGAGCTGTTTGATTTCGCTATCAATATTGGCGGTCTGTTTCTCCAAGTCCGCTTTTTCCTCAACCTTGGTCTGCCACGTCAGCGACCGTGCTTTGAGGGATTCGATGAGTGATGAGATCTCATTTTCGGAGATTTCCATAATACCGAGCGGCCGCAGTCCGGTAAGAACGGCCTTACGGCGTCGAGTAAGATCAGCCTGGAGTTTCGCCCGGTCGTCCTCCACTTCGGCGAGTGCTTTCTCGGCCGCCTTCTTCTCGCTGGTCGCTTCCGACTCCAAACTTTCAGCCTCTGCCAGGTACTGGCGAGCCAGCGCTTCAGAATCTTCCAGTTTCCTGATGGCGGCTTCCTGGTCCTCGGCCTTGGTGATCAACTCGGTCAGATCTCCGATCTTCTTTTCGGCATCATCGGGAACAGGCACATTTCCTTCGGCAAAGGGATGTTCGGTGGCGCCGCAGAGCGGGCAGGGTTTGCCGTCTTCAAGTTTTGTCCGATGCTCTTCCAGTTCCATAATTTTTGCGAGGAAGGCCATTTCCCGCAGCAGATTTTCCTTCTCGGCGCGGTATTCCCGCAACAAGCGGTCACCAAGCAGCAAGCTTAGGGCGTCTTTTCCATCCTGAAGCTGCTTCGAGGCGTCCTCCAGCTCCTGCTTCCTTACAGCATATTGTCTCTCCCGTGCGTCGAGTGACTCTTTCGCCAGTGCCAACGCCACCGTCGCCGCTTCCCGTTCAGACTCTTTCTGTGAGATCTCCTCCTGCTTGGAGAGCAGACCGGCGAGCTTTTCCTCAACGCCGGCAAGACCGCTGATCAGCCATTCATCCTTCGCGTGGTCCTTGAGGTAGCCGTCTGCCAGCTCCAGCGCCTCTTGAACCCGGGACCGTTTCTCTTGCTCTTCCAGTCGAGACCGCCGGTGGGAGTCAATCCTGGAAGCCTCCCCCTTACAGCTCTCATCTCTTTTTAAAACATCCTTTTCAAGTTCTGCAAGTTTCTGGTCCAGGGAACGGACCCTCTGCCAGATCGATCGGGCCGCTTTCAACTCTTCTTTGCTCAGTGCAGTCTGTTGCTCAGCATATTCCAGTACCCTTGCCTGCTCTTCGGCGGAAGATCCCAGCTCTGGGAGGGCCTCTTCCTCTGTGGTCAGAGCTGTTGTGTCATCGGCCTGTTGTTCGCGGAAGGCGTTGAGCGTCGCGAAGGGGGCTTCCAGTGAGGCTGCGTTCAAGGCTCGCCCCAGCTTTTCGCGGTCCGGCCTGAACGCCTCCATCTCGATCTGCAGTCTATCCGATTCTTCAGCCAGGCTGCTGATCTCCTTTTCCAGCTCATCGATGTTGGTAAGCCAGGCGACGGCTTCTCTGGTCTTGGCGATATCGGCGGCCAGGCTTGACTCCTCTTTCTGTTTCGTCTCTAGCAGCTGCTCGATCTCCTGAACCCTCTCCGGCGTAAGGACTACGATCCCCTCCCTTTCAGCCTTGAGCAGGTTCAGTTTTTCCTTCTCTTCGCGAAGCTGCTCATGTACACGGATGGAGATTCGGCTGTAGATCTCGGTGCCCGTGATCTGCTCCAGGATTGGAGCCCGATCATTCGGTGCCGCCTGAAGGAACGCAGCGAAGCCCCCTTGGGCCAGCAGCATGGAACGGGTGAAACGGTCGAAGTCCATACCGGTGGCCAACTCGATCTGCTCGGCCACACCTTTGATCCGGGATTCGAAAACCTCACCGGAATCGGCATCGGCAATTTCGTGTTTAGGGGCCTTGAGTTCACCGTCGGGTTCCCCGCGTGCCCGAAATTGGCTCCAGTGGCAACGATAGCGACCCGACTGGGTTTCAAAGGTCACCTCGGCAAAGCACTCACCGGTTTGGCGGGACATGATCTCGTTTTCGCTCCTGGAGACCCTGTTGAGGCGTGGCGTCCTCCCATAAAGGGCGAGGCAAACCGCATCGAGGATCGTGGTCTTCCCGGCGCCGGTGGGGCCGGTGATAGCGAAGATACCATCGGACTCAAAGGCCGGGTGCGTCAGGTCGATCTGCCATTCGCCGACCAGCGAGTTCAGATTCTTGAAACGCACCTGAAGTATCCTCATAGGCAGCCTCCCTATTCCGCCCGTTCGTCGTCCTCTAAGAGAGACGAGACCGCTTCCCGGTAGGTTCGAAGCAGCTCAGGCCGCTGCACCTTTGGTACACCATGATCGGTGAGGCATCGTTCAAACACCTCGTCGACGCTCAGGTCGTGAAGCGTTTCTTCTTCATGGATCTGTCGCAGCACGCGTCGAACGATTCGGTTGTTTTTTATCCGGAGTATTTCAATCGGAGTATTAGAAATAGCAGCCTCCAGGCGTTCACGCAGATCACCAATGATCTCGCTGCCTTCGTAGATGACCTCGAGCCAGCCTTGGAAGCCGCCTTTCAATAATTGGACGATCCGGCTTGAAATGCCGTCCCAGTCCCCCTTGACGCGCTCCAGTTCCCGAGATTGTGGAACATCGATCAATTGTACCGATGCAGTCGTCCTGTTGAATTCGACCAGGCAAACGCTCTTCTGCTGTTCTGCCTCTCCAAACCCTATGGGCAGAGGAGAGCCGCTATATCGAATGGTTTCGGAGCCGTCCACTTTTTGCGGGACATGGAGGTGTCCAAGCGCCAGGTAATTGAAGCAGGCAGGGAAAGTCGAGGCGTGCACCCGGGCAACGGAACCGATATAGAGTTCGCGCACGCCGTCGCCTTCGACGGTCCGGCCGCCCTGGGTGTACAGATGTCCCATGCCTATGATAGGGATATCGGCTCCGAGTTCCCCGCGCTTCTGCTCTGCCAATTCGGCAACGGCGGCGTAATGAATGCGGATGCCGTCGATCAGTTTTTGAACCTTGTCTTTGGAGCTTTCTCCCGCTTCGGCGACGCGGATATCCCTGTCGCGGAGGTAAGGCACGGCACAGACGATCAATTCCGGAGCATCCTGTTCATTGCGGAGCACCAGCACTTCTTCTTCGGGGGAGGAAGCAGGACTTCCGACCACATGGATATCTAGAGCCTTGAGCAGTTCCTTAGGTGCGTCGAGAAAGGACGGAGAATCATGGTTGCCCGCGATGGCGACGACATGCCGGCAAGACGAGGCCGCAACCCTGCACAGGAACCTGTAATAGAGCTCCTGGGCGCGATTGTTCGGAGCGCTGGTGTCAAAGACATCACCCGCCACCAGTAGCACATCGATCGCCTTGTCCTGGATCGTCTTTGCCAGCCAGGACAGAAAGGATTCATGCTCCTCGTAACGTTTCCTGCCGTAAAGAGTGCGTCCGATGTGCCAGTCCGATGTGTGAAGAAGCCTCATGCTTTTACCTCGCTACCGCAGAGACAGAGTGCTACGCATATTCATCACACCAATTATTTATAAAGTCATATCTCTAAGCGGCTTGTCAAGACTTAAGGTTCCCTCTCTCGAGGAAACACGGGGGGTTCCCCTTGAATTGCGTTGTCCGATCAGTCCATTCCCCTTGCTGTAATGACGTCGGGGTTTCAACCCCGAAGCACGTCCTCCCTGGGAACGTGGTTACTCCTTACGCCCATCATTTCACCCCTCAGTCTTTTCTCTTTTCGGGATAGTATCGGGTAAAACCGGCTGGGTATTCCCCATTAAAAAAGGGTGGGAAACCCTCGGCGATATGATACCACGTGAGATCGATGTCCTCCAATTAGCCCTAACCCTCTGAACTACCTATGCTGAAAGGAGGTACACCTTGAACTCGTCCTAGGGGTGGTAGCGGATCGCTGATCGTCTATGGGATCGACCGGGATATGGGAGGTGCCCCGTAACACAGGCCCCTTGCGCTTTCGCCCTCTCGTTGATGCGAAATCCAGCCGTGGTCATGGTAACCGCGTGCAAGGATAGCACTTCGCCGGGATAGACTTTAAAGGAATGCCGCTGATCTCGTTCGTGTGGAACCCCTTTACATTCATTTTCGAGGGTATTGAGGGAGAACGTTTAGATTCCACCGGAATTAACCCTTTTTAACACCGGTGGATTCGCCGTTTAGGTAGACGCAAAAAAGGGTCTCCCCGAATCGATTGAAACGGAGAAAACCCTTGGGGTTACTGGAATTTGGTGCCGGAGGGGGGACTCGAACCCCCACAGGGTTGCCCCCGGCGGATTTTGAGTCCGCTGCGTCTGCCATTCCGCCACTCCGGCAAGCGAAGATAGTAGTACCACAGGGCAGGGCTTCTGTCCAGACATCATAGATCTTAGGGGTGTACTCTCCATACCCCTTGGGGTAAAATACCTGCCGGTGGTGATAAGAATGGCCTTGGAAGAACTGGAAGGCTCCAGGGGATGCTTCATCTGCGACCGCAGCGGCACAAACCCCAGGTCCCTCGGCGTGATCCTCTACTGGGACGGCGACTCTGAACGGACGGTGATCCCTTTCACGCCCGACGACACATGGTGTGGTTACGAGGGTATCGTCCACGGGGGCATATTGTCAGCACTCTGCGACGACGCCATGGCCTGGGCTGCCAAGAAGGCCATTGAGAATTGGACCGTGACGGCCGACATGAGCATCCGCTTCCTGCGGCCGGTCAAGTCAGGCGCCAGGTACACGGCCTTCGGGAACTCCCTTTCGGTGGACGGCCGGAAGGTGAAGACCGAGGCCCGGATCATTGGCGAAGACGGAAAGACCTACGTCGACGCCAAGGGTACCTTCGTGGGGGTCAGACTCTGAATTTTGAGCATTTGTATACGAAAAGGGCAAGATCCGTGAATCGTGAATCGTAAATCGGAAGAGCGGAAAACAAAAAACCAGGACAACCAACGACAGGAAAGACCCAAAGATGGAAGACAAGACAAAAAATCAAGGCAACTGAAAGACCAAAAACTGCACACGCTAATTTAGGAGGTTCGTGATATGGACATTTCAACGATCAGGATCAGGCACTACGCACCCGAGGGGGCCCAGTGCGGCCCCGTGAAGGAGACCTACGATACCCTTTGCAACATGGTGGAGCAACTCGGGCCGAAGCTGGCCCGGATAGGCTTTCCCGTGACCCTTGAAAAGGCCTCCTCCGATGGGGACCCGGAAAGGAACAACCTTGTGACCCTTGAGAGCGCCGATATCGACTTCCCCGAAACCCCCCTCGACGAGATTCTGGGGTACGAGGCTTCCTCAAAGCCCTGCGGCTGCGACGGGGGCGATGGCCACGGCCGATGCCGGACCATCGAGGTGGCCGGCCAGACCTACCAGGCCATCCCTCCCGGGCTCATCGCCGACGGCCTCCTCAGGGTGGCGCTATCGTCCACCGGGGGCTGCGGTAGCGGTTGCGGCACCTGCGGCGGAGGCTGAGGGATCTAGACCCAGGGGCTGCCGGCGGCAGCCCCTTTTTAATTGGAACTTACATTGGACGGAGGCGATCCTTATGAAGAAGCCCTGGATCACCACCAGGGGAGGAGACCAGGGCACCACTGGCCTCGGCGATGGTTCCCGCCTCCCCAAGGACCACCCCAGGGTGGAGCTTTACGGAACGCTGGACGAATGCCAGGCAGCTCTCGGCCTGGCCAGGGCTTCCTGTTGTCAGGACGACATCCGCGATGTGATCCTCCGGCTCGAGGAGGACCTGGGCGCCGCCATGGGTTACCTGGCCCTTTTCCCTGGCCTCCCCGAACCCGAACCGGGCGCCCTCGATGAAATAGTGGAAAGGGTCCGGGCCGTCACGGGCGAGACCTTCCGCTTCGTCCGCCCCGGCGATTCCCTCCCCGGCGCGGCGCTTCACCTGGCCAGGACGATCGCCCGCAGGGCCGAACGGGTTGCCGTCGGTCTCCACCGGCAGGGCGATATCGGCGATACCCCCTTCGCATGGCTGAACCGGCTCTCCGATGCTGTCTACGCTCTCACCCTATGGACCGACTGGGCAAACCGCGGTGGCCGGTAGATCTCGGAGCCGCGGGACGTTGCGCCGCCGGCCATGAGATGTATAATGGACGGAGTATACGTAAAACCTCCAACCCCTTAACAGGAGGCGGTCCCATGTTCAACGACCCGCTCTCGCCGGCTCGCAACATAGACCTTCGCCAGATTGTCTACGAAAAGATAAAGGAAGCCATCGTCGGGGGCTTCATCAGACCCGGTGAGAGGCTCTCCGAGGTCGACCTGGCGGACAAGCTCGCCGTATCCCGCACCCCCGTCAGGGAGGCCATCAGGCAGCTCGCCCAAACCGGCCTGGTGACGCTGGAACCGCGGCGGGGCGCCTTCGTCTCCCTTCCCACCGTCAAGGACGCTTCCGACCTCTACGACCTCCGCACCCACTTGGAGATCATCGCCGTCCGGCTGGTGACCCGGCTCCAGCCCATCAAGGAGCTGGAGCGCTGGCGCCCCGTCTTTTCGGTCATGACCGACGAGACCGAGACGGACCACTACCTCGCCGAGGACCGGCTGTTCCACGCCTCCCTCTACGAGCTGTCGGGCAACCGCTACCTGACCATGATGCTCCACAACATCGCCGACCTCATCAACCTCTGCCGGCACTACTCCGTGGAGGGCATCCCCTTGAGCACCTTCGCCCACGAGCACGTGGCCATCATCGACGCCATCGAGACGGGCGACCCCGACAAGGCCGAGGCGGTAATGAGGGGCCACCTCGAGCGCTCCAGGGACGGGCTCCTGAACTACCTGAGGGAGCACCCGGAACTCTCGGCCTCGGGCTAGGTCCTCTTCCCCAATGCAGTCCCCGCATCTCTTCGGCTATTTCCTGGCCCTGATGGCCGCCGTCAGCTGGGCGGTGGCTCCCGTTCTCTACCGCCGCGGGGTGGACCGCATATCCTACTCCGGCCTAGGCGCCCTGCGTTGCAACGGCTACATCATCAGCGCCGCCCTTTTCCTCTTCCTAACCATGGGGCCCTCGGCCTTCGTCCCCCTTCCGGCGGTGACCATGGTGAAGATATTTGCCTGCTCCGTCCTCTGGCTTGTCGTGGGGGACTTTTTTTATTTCTCGTCCCTCCACAAACTTGGGGTCTCCATATCGGTGCCCGTCACGTCCTCCTACCCCCTGATGGTGGTGCCCGCCGCCTGGATCTTCCTGGGGGAACCCGCCAAGCCCATGGTTCTCGTAGCGGCCGCGCTCATCGTGGCCGGCCTCGTGCTGCTCTCGCCCCACAAGCAGGGCCGCGAGGGGAAACGACAGGTTCTCGGCGGGCTGGCGGCCTCCTTCCTGACCATGTCCTGCTGGACCTTCGGCATGATCACCAACAAGGTGCTCATGCAGACCATACCGGTGCCACAGCTGGAATGGTGGCGCTCCGTGAGTATCACCCTGGGTTCGTGGGTCCTGTTCTATCTCCTGGAAAGGTGCAGGGGGGCGGGAAGCATTCCCCGGGGCCCCATGGTCGAGATGGCCCTGGCGGGCGCCCTGGGGCTCACGGTGGGCAACCTGTTCATGACCTACGCCTTCGGGCTGGCCCCTGTCGACGCCTTGGTCTGCATCGTTTCCATCAGGCCCTTCCTGGCGGCCCTCTTCGCTACGCTATTCCTCGGCGAGAAGCTCACCCCCCGGCTGGCGGGCGGGATCGTCCTCGTCTTCATCGGCGTCATGACCATCACCTTTTAGCCCGTGAAGCCGGGCCATCTCCGGTTCCTCCCCAAGACCGCCCGGCCTGTAGAACTTAAACGGCCGGTCCATGTACTTTTGGGCCACCCAGTGCCCCGGGAAGTCGTGGGGGTAGAGGTACCCCTTGCCGCCGGGCCTCAGGTGGAGGGGGACCTCCTGGAGTTCGCCCCGCTCAATGGCCGAAAGGGCCCCGTCAATGGCCTTGTAGGCGCTGTTGCTCTTCGGCGCCAGCGAGAGGTAGATGACGGCCTCCGAGAGTATTATCCTCGCCTCGGGGAGCCCCACGAAGTCCGATGCGTAGGCGGCGCCGGCCGCCACCGAGAGCGCCCTCGGGTCGGCGAGCCCCACATCCTCGGCGGCGAAGACCAGGAGCCTCCGGGCCACGAAACGCACGTCCTCGCCCCCGGCCACGAGCCGCCCCAGCCAGTAGACGGCGGCGTCGGGGTCGGAACCCCTCATGCTCTTTATCAGCGCCGATATGATCCTGTAGTGGTCGTCCTGGTCCCGGTCGTAGCGCTGCAGGGCCTTGGGCGATACGTTCCTCACCGTCTCCACGTCGATGACGCTCCCCCCGCCGGCGGCCACGGCGTGGGCGGAAAGCTCGAGCCTCGTCAGCGCCTGGCGGGCGTCGCCGCCTGCACCGAGGGCTATCTCCCCCAGGGTCCGTCCCGAGGCGGAGAGCTCCAGCTCCCCCAGCCCCCGCTCCCTGTCGGAGAGGGCCCTCTCCAGCAGCCTCACCAGGTCCCCGGCCCCCAGGGCCCGCAGTTCATATACCACGACCCTGGAGAGGAGGGTCTTGTTTATCTCGAAGTAGGGATTTTCCGTGGTGGTCCCCACCAGCACCAGATCGCCCTTTTCCACCGAGGGAAGCAGGGCGTTCTGCTGCTGCCGGTTGAAGTGGTAGATCTCGTCCACGAAGGCCATCGGCGTCCGGCCGGTGAGGCCCTTGAGGCGCTTCGCCTCGGCCACCAGCTCCCTCAGGGCCGCCACGTTGGCCGAGACGGCGTTGATCTCGAGGAAACCCCTCCCCGTCAAGGAGGCCATCAGGCGGGCGATAGTCGTCTTGCCCACGCCGGGAGGGCCGTAGAGTATGCAGCTGGGCACCCGCCCCGACCGGATCGCCCTCGCGAGGGGGGCGTCCCCCGACAGGAGGTGCCCCTGCCCGGCCATCTCTTCGAGGCTCCTGGGCCTCATCCTCTCCGCCAGGGGGACCTCCCACTTGCTGGCGGGAGCGGCCTCCCCCGGCGCCTCGTCCCAGAGGCTCCTCTTTTCCTTCAGTTCATCCATGAGAGGACGGCCTCCTCCACCATGCCCGCCCTCGGGGGGAGTTCCAGGGGCGCCCCGTCCCTGGAGATCATCACCTGGGGGTAGCGCTCCCCCAGGACCTGCGCCAGCACCGACAGCAGGGGCCTGTCGACGAGGGAGAGGGGCAAAAAGGGCGTCTCCTCCCACTGCTCCAGCGAGAGCTTCGCCTTGGAGTCGACCCGAAGCCCGCCCACGCCAAGCCCCGCCGCGGCCAGCGCCACGGAGAGGATCTCGGGCGAAGTTTCCGGGAGGGCCGCCTCTATCTCCCAGGCCCTTTCGAGCCACCCTCTCCCGCGCTCCCTCTCCAGTTCCCGGTATTCCCAGGGCACCAGCGGCTCCGGGGCCCCGAGGGACGCTACGAGGTCCGCCAGATGGCCGTAGGAGGCGTCGGCCCACCTCTCCCAGTCGGGGTTGCTTCGCTCGACCAGGACGGCCCTCATCCCGGCCCTGCGCGCCCCGTAGAGGTCGTAGATGAAGTCTCCCACCATGAGGCAGAGCGATGGCTCTACGCCGATGGCCCCGGCGGCGGACCAGAGCGCCTGGGGGTCGGGCTTCAGCGGCCCCTCGTCCCTGGACAACACGACACCGGGCAGGGTTATCCCGCTCCGCTTCGCCGCCTCGAAGATGGAGTCCCGGCAGTTCCGGGAGACCACCGCCCAGGGGACCTTACACATCTCCAGCCACTCCAGCAGTTCGTGGGCGCCCTGAACGGGCGTCGCCTTCCTCGCGCCCTCCATTTCCAGTTCGTAGAGTTCCCTCTCCAGGTCGGCCCGACGGTCCCTCTCCAGCATGTCGGCGGCCTCCACCAGGGGGACCCGTTCGCCCTTGAAGTACTTGGCCCTGATGGGCCCAAAATCCAGCTTCGTGTCGGCCAGGACCCCGTCCCAGTCGAGGATGAAACCCCGTGCCATTGACGGGTGCCAGAAGGGCGCGGCGACAGCCATTGAATCCGCCTCCTCGGTAAGAAATAAAGAAAACGGGGCATGAAGACCCATGGCCCCCATACCCCGCTCCCCGTGCAAAAGAAGAAACCCCCGCGAGTGCCGTGACACGAAGGCCTTGACCCGTTCCAAACTAGGTGGAAACCTCACCCGCCTTTGCGCGGGGTAGCGCCTTGGCGCCGCCATTGCCGGCGGGTAGATCAGTCTCCCACGACCGGGTGTTGGCTCAAGGCACTTCACCATGTTCACGAACACCGCAGGGCCTGTTCTCTTTTACCCGTTGCACCGATATTATATCATAACAACCGACAGGAGGGGTTCAACTTGTGGAAGGGCAGGCTCCCGAGACATATCCTTGAAATGACCCACGAAAGCTTCGCGCGGAGGAGCCAAAGCCAGCTCCACCGCCTCCCCAGTCCGTCCCTGGTGAACTGCGGGCTCGGCACCAACCCCCTGGGGATCCCGCCGGCCGTCAGGGAACTGCTGGGCTCCTGCGGGGATTGGAACATCGGCGACTACCCGCCGCCGGTGGCCAAGGACCTGACGGCGGCCATCGCCCGCTACCTGGGGGACGAAGGGCTGGCGGACAGGATCGTCCTGGGGCAGGGGTCAATGGACGTGCTCGTGACCCTCACCCGACTGCTACTCCCGCCGGGCTCCCTCCTTTCGGGCGTCTCCCCCCAGTTCACCGACATGCCACTCCAGGCAATGCAGGGCAGCGTCCGCTACCACCCGGTGCTCCTCAAGGGGCCCCGCTTCGAGGCGGGCCTCGAGGCCTGGATGAGGGCCGCCAGGCTGCGCCCCCACGTCCTTTTCATCGACAGGCCCCACAACCCCACGGGGCAGGTCCTCCCCTTGCGGGACCTCGAGACGGTCGTGGCCGAGTGTCTCGAGAGGGGGTGCTGGGTCATCGTCGACGAGGCCTACGGGGACTACCTTCCCTTGGAAGAGTCCGCCGTGGCCGTAAAGCACCCCAACTGCATCGTCACCCGGTCCTTCTCCAAGGCCTGGGGCCTGGCCGGCATGCGCGTCGGCTACGGCGTCATCGGCGACCCGGAACTGCTCCAGATCTACCAACTGCTCCAGCGCCCCTTCGGTGTGAGCCTCCCGGGCATCAAAACGGCGATGGCGGCCCTGGGAGATTCGGAATTCCTCGAGCGGACGAAGGCTTACGTGAAAAGGGCCAAGGAGGCCATGCTGGGCGCCCTGGCGGGCGGCAGGGATCTGGAGGTGGCCGTCACCCACCCCTCTACGCCGATCATGATGGCCCGCCGGAGGAGGGGAAACCTTTTCGAGATCCTGGCCGGCCTGGGGATCGACAGCGAACCGGGGTCCGCCTACCTGGACCTCGACGATTCGGCCGTCAGGCTCAGGGTGCCTCCCCCGGAAGACCTGGAAAGGGCCGTGGAGTTCCTGTCGGGGCTTTCCAACCTGTCATGAGGACCCCTGGCCGGCGCCCGTGAAACCGAGCCGGGCGAGAAGGTCTTCGGGCTCCTTGCAGTCGTCGTCCCTGATCGCGATCCTCACTTCCGTCTCCACCGGCAGGCTCTGCGACGGCGATATCGCCCCCAGCCGGGACCTTATCCTCCCGGAGACCACCTCGGCGCCCTCGAAGGGCGTATGGGGCAGCAGGACGACGATTTGGCCGTCGTCCACACGCCCGCTAATATCCACGCTCCTGAGGTTTTTCAGCACCTCCCGGGAGAGCACCTGGACCGTCTCGGCGACGGCCTCCTCGCCGCCGGTGGCCCAGACCCGGTCAAGGTTGGTGATCTCCACCGCCATGGCCGTGAGGGGGTACCCGTAGCGCCTGGAACGGTCCATCTCCACCTTCATGAGCCCCAGGGTCAAGTCCCGGGCGAAAAGGCCCGATACGGGGTCGCGGGGGTAAAGCCTGGTGATCCCCTCCACGGCACGGTTCCTCTCGGCCGAGGAGAGGAACACCGGCCAAAGGGCCTCCATCACGTCCCTGTTTATCTTCGCGAAGACTCCGCCGGCCCTGGCGAGGCAGAGGAGGACCGCCGGCGCCGAGCCGGTCAGCAGCACCCCGCAGAAGAGCGACCCAAAGCCCGCCTCCGTCATCAGGGGTTCCCACTCGCGCCCCTCGCAGGCCCAGGGGACCCACCATCTCGACCCCTCCTGGACTGCCAGGCCGCCGAACTGGTGGCCGAAGGGCCCCCCCTGAGCCTCGGACAGTTTCCTGGCGAAGGTGAGGGCGCTTTGCTTCTCGTCGAGCCCGTACTCCCCCGGGTCGGCCTCCTCCAGGGAGAGCATCCACCTCTGCCCGACCCCGTCCCAGACGAAGATGCCGGCCCAGTCAACCCCCATGTGCTCCACCAGCTCCAGGAGCAACTGGGGTATGGTGCCCTTCGCGTCAAAGAGCCCGAGGGCCTGGGTGAGGCGCTCCCCCATACCCAGGAGCCTGCGGTGGAACTCGTGGGGGGACAGGTCGTGGAAGAAGGCCACGAAACGCTCACCGTCGCTCCAGCAGCTGAGATCAAGCTCCATCTCCCCGGGGACCAGGGGCCAACACAAGGTCTTCCATCCCTTCACCGATGCCGCCCTCAGGAGGGGTTCCAGGTCCTTGGGCCCCGGCAGCCCCGAAAGCAGGACGTCCAGGGCTTCCGGCAGTTCAGGGCAGGCCCTGCCGATGAGGTCGCCGAAAAAGCCGTTGGCCGACTCCACCACCAGCCGTTCCTCAACGATGCTCCCCGCGATCAGCGGCATGGATATCTGTTCCAGGATATCCCCGCAGACCCCTTCCAGGTCCCTCTCCCTGAGCCAGTCGCAGACGTCGGTCACGATCGGAACGCCTCCCCGTGGTAAGTGCTTCGCCTCGTCCCTATGATAAACTCTAGGTGCCCAAAGAGCCATACTAAATTAGGAAAGGGGCCCTGGACCTGGAGACAAAAAGACTAGACGCGCCCGGGACTTTCGGGGACGGCCTCGTCCCCGTCCATATCATGGAAGGGTCGGGGACCCCCGCCGACGCCCCCCTGGTGGTGCTTCTCCACGGTGTCCACGGGTGCGCCGGCCCGGCTCCGGGGAACAAGTACGGCGACCTCGCCCGGATGCTCCTCGAACTCGGGGCCAAGTGCGCCATCGTGGAGACGAGCCGCCGGAGGCGGGACCGGGAGACCTTCTGCGAGGACAGGGGGGCCTGGGCCCACGAAGCCTTCCGGGGCAAGACCTTCCGCCAGGACCACGACGACGCCGTGGCGGGCATCGAGGCGGCCGCCGCTGAAGCCGCACCCGGCAGGGTATGGCCCTTCGGGTTCTCCCTCGGGGGAATCCACGCCGTCCTCGCCGCCGGCGACGGTTCCCTCTCCTTCACCCCCGCCGGCATCATCCTGGCCGGTTCGGGGTTGAGGGTCCGCCCCGAGGCGGAACTCGCCCTGGACCTGCCGATCCTCGACACCATGCCCGACGGCCGGCTACTGGCCGAGGCCGCGGGCCGGATGAAAGCGGGCAGGCTCATCTCCTTCTGGGGCACGCTGGACTCCACCTTCAGCGAGGAGGACTGCCGGGCCCTGGTGGAGGCGGCCCCCCTGCCGCCGGAAAGAAAGGGCTTCGTCGTCATCGAGGGGGCGGACCACGCCTTCCGCAACTACAGGGGGTTCCCCTCCCTAAAGCCCCTGGAACTTATCTCCTCCTACCTGGGCCGGGCGCTTTTCTAACCCCAGGGCCAGCCCGGCGCCATGCCGAGGTACGAGAAAAACCATGACCCCGTCAGCATCGACAGGACCCCCCCCGCCGCCAGGAACGGCCCCAGGGGTATGGGGTCCTTTCGCTTGACCCTCCGAAAGAGGAGCAGCGCCAGGGCCGTCAGGCCTCCCATCATGAAACCCGTGTAGAGGCCCCAGGCCGCCAGGCGCCACCCCAGGGCGGCCCCCATCCCGGCCGCCAAGCTGGCGTCGCCCCAGCCCATGCCTCCCCGGCTGACGATGATGATCACCGCTATGACGGCGAACCCCAGGCACGCGCCGAGCAGACCCTCCGCCAGGGCGCCCCACCCCCCGAAGATTCGCAGGGCCAGCCCTGCGGCGCCGAGCCCCCAGGCGAGGAGATCGTAGACATAGCCGCTGTAGAGGTCCGTCAGGGCGTTAAGGAAGAGCCCCGCGGCCACCACGGCGGCGAAGGCCGCCGTCGCCGAGGGGCCCCACTTCCAGGCTATGAGGCCGCCCATCGCGGCCCCGAAGACTTCCACCAGCAGGTACCTCGCGGGGACCTTCGCCCCGCAGGAGCGGCACCTTCCGGAGAAGGCCAACCAGGACAACAGCGGTACCAGTTCCACGGCGGACAGCACCTTGCCGCAGCTATCGCACCGGGAGCGTTCGCCCCCCCACCAGGGACGGCCCTCCACGGTCCTTGAAGCCACCACGTTGAGGAAGGAACCCATGGAGGCCCCCAGGAGGGCCGAGAAAAGGACGAAAATGAATGAAAAGACCGGAGCCAACCGCACCACCCCCCGCCGCGCCGGCGGCCCTTATGAAAAAGGGTCCCGGCATTCGCCGGGACCCTTCCGAAGCGAGGTCAAGGTCAGTAGATGAGCTTGCTCTTCCCTTTGCCCTTCCCGCTTAGCATGTCCAGCTGCTGGAGGACCGCCGGCGAGGCCACGTCGATCCTGGGCTTCTCCGCCTGCTGCTTCGCCAGTTCCTGCAGCTTCTTTTCGTAATCTTCCATGGCTTTCTTGATGGCACCCACGTCGCCCTTGACCCACTGGAGGATCCCCTCGGCGACGGTACGGATCACGTCATCGGCGGGGACCTCCTGGATGAGGCCCAGTTCGGCCAGGATCCTGTGCTCCTCCCGGATGGAATCGACGATGTCCTCGTCGGAGATCAGGCCCTTGCGGTACATCGCCCTGGCCAGGATGTTGAACTTAGTCTTCAGGTTCTCATCGTTGAAGGCCAAGCTGTCCACCCTGGCCAGGAGCATGGACAGCACCTCGTCAAGACTTATCTGCATCGGCATCTGCATTTTTCTCCCCAAATCCCCCTTCGCTACGGAATCGGCCCCATTGTAACACGTGGGCGGCCCCCGGGCTTTGAAGCCCTGCACGGAGGGATTATACTCTATCCCATGAGATGGGACCCCGTTAAATACGTCAACCAGGCCGCGTCGACGGTCCGAAGGGAACTGCCGGCCTTCGCCCTCGTGTCCTTCGGCACCTTCCTGGTGTCCTTCGGCATCATGGCCCTGACGCTCCCCTACCGCCTCCCCACCTCGGGCGTGGCGGGGATCGCCGTGCTCACCAACTACGCCTTCGGCATCTCCCCGGCGTGGGTGGTGGGGGTGGGCAACATCATACTCCTGACCTGGGGGCTCAAGGAACTGTCCCTCCGCTTCGTTGGGTGGACCGTCTACGCCGTGGCCCTCATGACGGCGCTCCTCAAGGTCATGGAGGGCATGCCCCACCCCCAGCTCAACGAACTCCTCCTGGTGGCGATCCTAGCCGGGGTCATCAAGGGGCTGGGCGGCGGGCTGGTGCTGCGTTCGGGGAGCTCCCTGGGCGGCACCGACATTATGGTGGTGGTCCTCAGGAAGCGCCTGGGGATCGAAGTGGGGCGCTTTTCATTCTACATAAACCTGGTCATCCTCGGGGCATCGGTCTTCATCATCGGGCTCGAAGGGGCCGTCTACGGGCTCGTCAGCACCTTCGTCAACGGGCTTATGACCGACAACGTCCTGCGCTCCTTCGACCGGAGGCGGCAGGTCATCATTATCAGCAATTATCCGAGGGAGACGGCCGACTTCATCACCGGCGAACTGCGCCGGGGCGTGACGATCCTCCACGGCGAGGGAGGCTTCACCCACCAGGAGCGGCCGGCCCTGCTCTGCGTCCTGACCCCGCGGCAGACGGTGGACCTGAAACGCCACCTCTCGGTCCACGACCCCAAGGCCTTCATGATCGTTTCCGACGCTTCGGAGGTCCTCGGCCGAGGCTTCAAGAGCTGGACCTCCCTCTAGATCCCGCGGCGGGGCAAAAGAATCCTACCGCTCCAGTCCTTCCAATTCTTTCTCTATCCTGGCCAGTTCCTCCCTCGTGGAGGGGAGCAGCCCTTCCATCAGGCTCTCCCTGAACCTGGCGCCGGCCTTCGCCCGGTCCTCGCCTTTTTCGGCCCTGGCGCCCCAGCTGTACTTCTTCTTCCCCTCGAAGAGGTCCAGGTCCACCAGGCGCTTTCCCGAGGCGCCGTACTCCATCCCCATCAGCATGCCCTTCACCTGCTCGGGCTCCAGGAAGGTGGCCAGTTGGAACCGGTAAATGATCAGCTGCATCAGGATGCGGGCGTAATCCTTCCCCCGGCCCTCGCCCAGCACTAGGCCTATCTCCAGTTCGTCCAGCACTAGGCGGAGCCTTCTCGCCTGGAGGGGGTACCTCTCCCACACGTCGTAAACCCGGATCTCCAGGTTCTTCCAGTCGGCGTACCCCCGGGCCTCGTTGAAGTAGGACATTGCCCTGCCCCGGAGGCTCCTGAATAGTTTCTCGTAGGGCATCCTCACGTAGAGCACCTCGGGGAAGAGGTCCTTCATGTCGATCGGGCGGTTCAGGTTGTTCCGGGTGAACATGACGGCCACCCAGTCGCCGGCGTCGCCCCAGCGCAGGAAGAAGGGGATCCTCCCGACCTTCCCGTCGTAATCCTGCCTCATCTGCTCGATTATCTCCGGGAAGTCCCCGTCCACCCTGAAGAGAATGGTCCTGGGAAGGGTCCTCACCTCGTCCACCTTGTCGCAATACTTCCCGTTCAGGAGGAAGACCAGGATCTCCGTGGGCCCCACGTCGGCAAGGAAGACCCTCGAGTCCGCCAGGTGGCCGCCCCGGCTGAAGGCGAATATGAGCGTCTGTCCCTCGTCGGAGTGGTCCAGCGCGTCCTTGTAGCGCTTCTCCTCCAGGGGAAACTCCCCAGCCAGGGCCCCCAGGACCGACTCGTCCCTGTACCTGAGGAACACACCCCTCGTGCCGCCCCTCACCAGCGAAAGCATCCCCTCATCCCTCCCTGGTCACAGACCCCTTTTACGCTTGCAGGACCTGGCGTCGTCCACGTAGAGGGGATAGGGCAGCACCGCCACCTCACCGCTTTCGACGAGGATCACGTTTATTCCGAGGACGCCGTTGAGGTAACGGACGCCCTCTCTGTCGGGCATCACGTCGGCGTTGTGCCCGAAGAGGTTGAAGGCCGCCGGCGGCTGGGGCAGTTCCTCCCGGGAGTGGGCCAGGGCCACGTCCAACCCGCAGAGGGACAGCCTTACGCCCCGCTCGAAGACCTTCGCCCGGGGGAAGGCCGGGTGGATCTCCCCGGCGAGGTCATGGTTCCCGGCCACGATGGTGACCCTCTCGCCGGGGACCTTGCCCATGGCCTTCACCAGGCTCTTCAGTTTGCGCCGGAAAAGGTCGTCGTCCCCCGGCCTCAGGCCCAGCTTGACCTCGTCCACCAGGTCCCCCGTGTGGACGAGGCATAGGGGTTCGAGGTAACCCAGGAGCTTATTGAGGTCGCCGTAGAACGCCGACGGCGTGTCGGAGACATGGACGAGGCACCTCCCCCGGGCCCCCTCCAGGCAGACCGGCAGGGGCAGTCCCATCCTGAAACAGGCCAGGAAGTCCCTTACAGCCCCCATACCCGTGACGTCCCCTCTAGGACCTCAAGATGAAGGCTGTCCGGGGTGGCGATGGGCGACGTGCGGCAGTGGACGGACTTCCAGTCGAGGACTTCCTTCTCGATCGCTTTACCTTGGTCTGCCATGACACTTCACCCGCCTTCATCATCGATATTGTCGCCGAACATTATAACCGTTTCCAGAAACCCGAAAGGAAAGCCCCCAGGGCGAGCCCGGAAAGCATGCCCAGCAGGTCGGCCGCTACATCGGCGGCCTCGCAGCTCCTGAAGGGCACCATCGCCTGGAGCCCCTCCGAGGCGAGGGCCAGGAGAACGAGCACCACCACTACGGTCCTGGTCCTGACGGCCCGGCCGGCCGTCGGGAACAGAGCCAGGATGAGAAAGACCCCGAAGTGCGCTATCTTGTCGGCCATCGCCACCTCGGGGAGGGGCGACCGGCTCAAGGGCATGATCGAGGTCACCAAAAAGGCCACGATGCCCGCCACCCAGGCGGACTTCAGCCACCGGACGGTCCTTTCCGTCGGCATGGGCAGTATCCCCCGAAAGATAAAAACAAAAAAAGAGGGGCCCCTTCCATGGGGAAGCGCCCCTCGAAAGAACGTTACCCCGTCAACTACTGGGAAATAGCACTCACGGGGCAGACCGCCACGCAGGCGCCGCACTCGATGCAGGTATCGGGGTCGACCTCGGCCTTCCCTTCCTCCATGCTGATGGCCGATACGGGGCAGGTCCCCACGCAAGCCTCGCAACCGATACAAAGATCCTTGTCAACTACTGCTTTTGCCATGAAGCTCTCCTCCTTGTATGGGGTGATCCGATTCCAACGTTCGCAGTATCGTTTATTTTAGCCTAAATTTCAAGGGCGCCAAACCTCCGCCCATGACATCGCGTCGACCCATGGGTGAATAGACGAGCCTTCGAAACACCCTCACCCCACGATGCCGAGCCTTTCCCCGAAGGCGGCCTCCAGGGCCCTCCTGGCGTCGGGGACCTCTTCCGTGTTGCCCGGCACTCCCTCGAGAGACTTCAAAAAGGGTCCCAGCACGTCTTTTCCGGAGACCTCCCCCGCCAACTGAGCCGCCCTGGCGGCGTAACCCAGCACCTGGACCGTCTCTATCCTGGAGATGTCGTCGAAGAACCACCCGCAGCTGGTGTACATGAGCATGGCGAATCGCTCCATCTCCAGCAGCTCTTTGGCCCGCCCGCCCGGCCCACCGCCGCCCAGGAGGGCGTCGATGTACCCGTCCCGGGCCTTCCAGGGGTCGTCGAAGCATTCGCCCCCGGCTTCCTCGAAGAGGCGGTCCACCTCCTCCCGGAGGCGGTCCAGGGACTCCCTCAGGGGCTTCCTCCACCCTTGTCGCCACTCGGGATGGTCCCCGGCCCTGCACCCGCAGTCGAACCTCCACCGCTCCACGCCGTGGGCGCAGCTCCAGGACGTGTTCTCGGCGATCTCCACCGCCGCCGTCGGGGGGTGCTTCTCCAGGAACTCGCCGTAGACGGTCAACTCCGCTTCGCCGCCCTCCTCCACCGTCTCCAGGCAGTAGGCCAGGGCCATCTCGCCGAAGCGGCGGTGGTGGCCGAAGGTCTCGCCGTCGACGGCCGCATGGGAGAGCCTCGCCCCCTCCCCCCGGGCACCGTCGATCATCCGACCGGCGAAGGTCCCTCCGTTCTCCAGGAGGTTGCCGAAGGCGATATCGTGGGCCAGCACTCCGTTGTAGAAGAAAAGGGCCATGCTCCTCCCCGAGGGCAGTTCGCACCGGTAGGGCACCGTCGTGTCCAGGCCCTCGGCGGCGACGTCGCGCCAGGCGCCTCCCTCCCGAACTCTCGACGCCTGGTGGGGCGCCAGGATCGTGAAACGGATACCCTCTTCTGCCATGATCTCCAGTGTCTCCAGGTCCACGGCCGCCTCGGGCAGCCACATGCCCTCCGGGTCCCGCCCGAAGCAGTGCCGGAAATCTCTCTTCCCCCAGGCGACCTGGGTCCTCTTGTCCCTGGCCGACGCCAGCGGCATTATCATGTGGTTGTAAGCCTGGGCCATGGCCCCGCCGTGGCCTGAGAAGCGCTCCGCGCTCTTCCCCTCAGCGGAGAGGATGGCCGAATAGGTCTCCGGGTTGGCCTCCTCCATCCACGAAAGCAACGTGGGGCCGAAGTTGAAACTCATCCTCGAATAGTTGTTCAGCCTCCGGCGCACCTTCCCCGAACCGTCAAGGAGCCGCGCCGCCGCGTTGGGCGCGTAGCATTGGATGGTCACCCGCTCGTTCCAGTCGTGGTAGGGCAGCGCGCTCTCCTGGCACTCCACCCTCCCCGTCCAGGGGTTCTCCCTGGGGGGTTGATAAAAATGCCCGTGAATGCAAACGTACCTGGTCATAAAGCCGTCTCCCGCCCCTAGGTTTTCCCTGTTGCCTAACGCTAGTCTCCTGTAGCCTTGCCCTTCGGTCTACCGCTCTTAAGGTTTTGCCCTTCCGATTTACGATTCACGATTCACGGTTTTTGGTTTCCGATTCACGATTCACGTATTTTCCCTTCCCGTATACAAATGCTCAAATTCAAGGTCTGACCCCAATGCAAGGTTCCAACAAAAGCATTCCCAGCGGCGGCAACGTCAGCGAGACCCTCCAGGGGAACCCGTGGGAGGGCTCCTCCACGGCCTCAACCCCGCCCAGGTTGCCCACCCCGCTGCCGCCGTAGACCCTGGCGTCGCTGTTCAGCACTTCCCTCCAGGTCCCGCCCCGGGGCACCCCCAGGACGTAGCCGGGCCTGGGCACGGGCGTGAAGTTGCAGACCGCCAGCACTGCCTTGCCCCCCTTCGAGAAGCGCAGGAAGGAGATGACGCTGTTGTCGCGGTCCCTGGCGTCGACCCACCGGAAACCTTCCGGGGAGCAGTCCTGTTCGTGAAGGGCTTTCTTCGTCTTGTAGACCCTGTTCAGGTCCCCCACCCAGCGCCGGAGGCCGCCGTTGGGCTCCCGCTCCAGCAGCTCCCAATCCTGTTGTCCCTCGTGGTCCCACTCCCTCCCCTGGGCGAACTCACCGCCCATGAAGAGCAACTTCTTGCCCGGGTGGGCGAACATGTACCCGAAGAGGAGCCGCAGGTGGGCGAATTTTTGCCATTCGTCGCCGGGCATCTTCCCGAAGAGCGAGCCCTTCCCGTGGACCACCTCGTCGTGGGAGAGGGGCAGCACGTAGTTCTCCGAGAAGGCGTACCAGGCCGAAAAGGTCAGCCGGTCGTGCTCGTACTTCCGGAAGACGGGGTCCTTCGACAGGTAGGAGAGGGTGTCGTGCATCCATCCCATGTTCCACTTCAGCCCGAAGCCCAGCCCCCCGGTGTGGACGGGCCGGGTCACCATGGGCCACGCCGTCGACTCCTCGGCGAAGGTCTCGATGCCCGGGAAGTCCCTGTAGAGGGCCGTGTTGAGGTCCCTCAGGAACTTTATGGCCTCCAGGTTTTCCTTCCCGCCGTGGATGTTGGGCACCCACTCGCCCCTTTTCCTGGAGTAGTCCAGGTAGAGCATGGAGGCCACGGCGTCGACCCGTAACCCGTCGGCGTGGAACCGGTCGGCCCAGAAGGAGGCGCTGCTCAACAGGAAGGACCGCACCTCGTCCCGCCCGTAGTTGAAGATGCAGCTCTTCCAGTCGGGGTGGAAGCCTTTCCTCGGGTCGGCGTGCTCGAAGAGGTGGGTCCCGTCGAACCTCGCCAGCCCGTGGGGGTCGTCGGGGAAGTGGGAGGGCACCCAGTCCAGGATCACGCCTATCCCCGCCCTGTGAAGGGTGTCGACGAGGTACATCAGGTCCTCGGGGCTCCCGAACCGGTTCGTGGGGGCGAAATACCCTGTCACCTGGTATCCCCAGGAGCCGTAGAAGGGGTGCTCCATCACGGGCATCAACTCCACGTGGGTGAAGCCCATCTCCACGGCGTACCCGGCCAGAAGAGGGGCCATCTCTCGCCAGGACAGGAACCGCCCGCCAGCATCGCGCCTCCAGGAACCGGGATGCACTTCGTAGATCGAAAGGGGGCTCTCCAGGGCCTTCCGCCCGGCACGCTCGGCCATCCACCGGCCGTCGCCCCAGGCGTGAGAACTCTCCCAGACCATCGAGGCCGTCCCGGGCGGCGCCTCCCAGCGGCGGGCGAAGGGGTCGCCCTTCAGGGCCTCTCCGCCGGGCGAACTGATAAAGTATTTATAGAGTGCTCCCGGCCTCACCCCCGGCACGAAGCCCTCCCAGATGCCCGAGGAGTCCCACCGGGGCTTCAGGGGGCAGGCCTTCTCGTCCCAGCCGTTGAAGTCGCCCACCACGGAGACGCCCTCCGCCGACGGCGCCCACAGGGCGAAGTGGGTTCCCGCTTTCTCCCCCGGGTCAATAAAATGGGCGCCGAGCCTCTCGTAGAGCCGGCAATGGCGCCCTTCCCTGAAAAGGTATATGTCCTGCTCCGTCAGGAGCGAGGTGTCATAGCGCATGGGGCCGCATCAGACCACCCGGGGCGTCAGTCCTTCTGCAGGATCCCGTAAAAGGAACCCCTCCCGGAGTGGTCGTCAAAGGACCACTTGCCCAGGAAGCGGTTCATGAAATCGATCCGCCCCAGGAAGTAAATTGAGGCGCCCTCCCCGCCGACGGTCATGAACTCGCAGTCCCCGTCCAGTTCCCACCTTCCCTGCACTTCCAGGTCCATGAGGGCCACGTTGGAATGGACGGTCCCGCTGATCGTGCCACCGGGCTCCACCTCGACGACGAACCAGCCGTAGTCGTCGCCGATGAAGGTCCCCCTGTAGGTCCCGGTGTAGGAGGACTGGGCCATCGCCGCTGAAGCAACCCCCAGGAGCATTGCGGCCGCCAGAACCGCCGCCCACTTCACCCTTCTCGACCTCATACTCCATCACTCCCTTTCAAGGATGTTTCCGGTCCCGAGATAATACCACATCGTCCTGATATTTCAGCGCATCCTGCCCCCGTGGTGCCTCCTGCAACGGCGCCTGCCGCCCATGCCGAAGATCTCGAAGGACTCGTCGAGGACGCCCTTCTCCCGGCACTCGGCGCAGATCACCGCCATCTCGAAGGTCTGGGGCAGTAGTTCGAAACCCTCCCGCTCGGCCCACTCCCTCACGACGGCCATCTTCCTGTCCTCTTCGTCGAGGTGAACCAGCTTGCCGCAGGACCGGCAGAAGACGTGGAAATGCATCTGCTCGTCGGGCACCTCGAAGCGCAGGAAACCCTCCCCGAGGTTCACCATGTTCAGCATGCCCAGGCTGCTCAATAGTTCGATGGTCCGGTATACCGTGGCTATCCCTATGGAGGGGTCCTCCCGCTGGGCCAGTTCGAGCAGTTCCCGGGCGCTCAGGTGGGTCCCGAGGTGGCGCAGGAGCGTCTCCACGATGATCCGCCTCTGGCTCGTAAGCCTGAAGCCCAGCGACTTCAGCCTCCCCATGTACATATCGATGCTCTCGGTCAGTTCCTCCTCACGCATTCAAAACTCCTTTCCCTCTCGGGAGGCCCGCCCTCAGCGGAAGATCAGCTCCTTGTCCGAGGGGTAAGTCACGGTGTACTTCACGCTAATTTGGCTGCTCTTCCCCTTGTCGAGGGCGACCTCCCAGGTGAGGAAACCCTTCTCGTCCCTCTCAGCAGGCGCCGGGGAAAGGGTCACGTCCTGGATCTTGATCGCCTCGTTGGCCGGCACGGGCACCCGGTCCTTCACCCTCACCTTCACGGCCTTATCCAGGCCGTTGCTCACCGTTATTATATACCCCCGCTGGTGCTTGCCCTTCACGATCCAACTGGTGCCCGTGGTGGGGATCATCTCCTCCCGCTTCGCCGTCACCAGGGGCGTCGTCCCGAAGGGCAGCACTGCCTCCTGCCCCATCGACAGGGCCTCGAGGCGCGTCCTGCCCGTATCCTTGCCGTCGACGGCGAGCCTCACCTCGCCGGGCAGCAAGGCCCTCCCGAGGGACTTCACCGTCGCCACCGTCCAGGCCTCGGTCGAGTACTCGGGGATGCAGACCAGCGAGACCTCGCCCTTTTCCGTGAAGGTCCCCGCGTCGATGGTCACGTCCTCGCCGGAACCGTCGATCTTCGCCTTGGTCCTGATGGCCACGTCGGTGAGCCCCTCCTCGAGGTACTCTCCGCCGGCGCCGTCCAGGGCGGGGGCCGCCGCCCTCATGGCGAGCTCAAAGGCTTTCTTGTTCTTGTCGGGGTCGTGGATATCGGCTATCAGCGGGGGCATATCGGGGATGCTGACCCCGCCCCTGGGCCTCACCGTGTGGAAGACCACCTCGCCCTCCCAGTCGATGCCGCTCTTTTGGTTCACCTCGACGCCGTAGACGCCCCGGATCTCCCCCGTCGAACTGTCCAGCTCCAGCCGGTAGAGCGGCCTCCACCGGGCGCTGCCGGTCCGGGCAGTCAGCAGGACCTGCCCCTTGCCCTCGGTCGAAAAGGTCACAAGGACGATCCTGTCGGGCTGGCCGGGGAAGCGTCCCTCGAACTCCGCCTTCAGGGCCTCGTATTCCTTCCGGGCCTTCTCCAGAAGCCCCTTCGTCTCCGACGCCTTCAGCTCCAGGGCCTCCCTTTTCTTCAAAGCCGTGTCTATGTAGGCCGCCAGCTCCGCCTCCTTGAGCCCCTCGGGCACGGCCGCCTCCAGGTGCTTCACCCCCTGGGCGATCGAGGCGGCCCTGGAGGAGAGCACCTCCACCTGGGCATGGGCCTTTTCCATCTCCTCGGCGAGGGGGGCCAGCGATGGCGGCACCCAACCCGTCCGGGGGACTTCCCTCACGTCGAGACCGGCCACCTTCACGCCGCCCTCGCCGCTCACGGTGACCGAAGAGGGGTCAAAGGCCGAAGGCAGCTCCAGGGACATCGCGGGTTCCGCGGCCAGGCTCACTCTCACGACCGCTTCCCCGGGGAAGACGTCCACGCGCCCCGCCGTCACCGCCGCCGGAGCCATACCGCAAAACAGCGTCAACAACACTACCGCTAGGGATGTCAAAAAGAATCCACGCCCCATGTTTCCCACCTCCCGTGATCAGTATTCCATCCTACCAGAACCCGTCGAATAATGCTGTTTCTTGGCCTTGTCCCTTGTTCCTGGTCCTTGCTCTTGTCTCTTGTTCTTGCATCAAAGATCTTTTCCTTATATTTCTCCCCATGTTGTCAGTTTAATTTTAGTCCCCTTCCCACCTAGGTCGACCCCAGGCCTTTCCTTACCTTAGGGTCCACCCTTCAGACCCATGCCTCCAAACGGCAGTATTGGTTCAACCTTCCACCCACATTTTCTTCTCGAACGCTCATCCCCTCCCGCCCTCTGCTCCTAAGCCCTGACTTTGGCTTTAGCCTTGGCTTTGGACTTCCGATTCCCGATTCACGATTTACGATTCACGGTTTTTGGTTTCCGATTCACGGCCTTTGCCTTTCCGCCCCTCGCTCTCCCAAGAGTGATAAACTATCTACGAGGTGAAGCCATGCTCAGTTGCGGCATCGTGGGCCTGCCCCTTTCCGGCAAGACCACGCTTTTCAACGTTATCACCAAGGCGGGCGCCGAGGTCAAGCCCTACGCGGGGGGGAAAACCGATCCCAACAGGGCCGTGATCCCCGTGCCCGACGCCCGTTTTGAAAAACTGTCGGAGGTCTGCCACCCCCGGAAGGCCATACCCGCCACGGTGGAGTTCGTCGACCTGGCCGGCCTCTCCCGGGACGCCAGCAAGGGCGCCGGCCTGGGCAACTCCTTCCTCTCCTTCGTCGCCGAGTCGGCCGCCCTGGTCCACGTGGTGCGCTGCTTCGACAACCCCGATGTCCCCCCCTCGGAAGAGACCATCGACCCCGCCAGGGACTGGCACATCGTCGAGGCGGAACTCATCCTGAGGGACCTCTCCGCCATAGAGAACAGGCTCGGCAAACTGGCCGAGAAAAAAAGGCCCACCCACGCCGAGGGGGCCGAGCAGGCCCTACTGGAGCGCTGCCGCGACCACCTCTACGAGGAGCGGCCCCTGAGGGAGATGGCTCTCACCGGTGAGGACGAGAAGGCCCTCCGGGGCTTCACCTTCCTCACCCAAAAACCGGAACTGGTGGTCCTCAACCTCGACGAGACCCAGGTTTCGGCGGACCTCCCCTGGGGAGAGGCCATGGAAAAACTCGCCTCCGAGAGGGGGCTGGGCCTCGCCAGGGTCTTCGGCCGCATGGAAATGGAAATGGCCGAACTCTCCCCCGACGAGCAGGCCGAGTTCATGGCCGAACTGGGGTTAACGGAACCCGGCAGGGAGAGGCTCATCCGGGAGGCCTACTCCCGGCTGGGGCTCATCAGCTTCTTCACCATAGGCAAGGACGAGGTCAGGGCCTGGACCCTCAAAAAGGGCGGCACCGCCCTTGACGCCGCCGGCGCGGTCCACACCGACCTCGCCAGGGGCTTCATCAGGGCCCAGGTGGTCCACTACGACGACTACGAGGCCTGCGGCTTCTCGAACGCCGCCTGCCGCGAAAAGGGCCTCCTGGGGCTTGAGGGGAAGGACTACACCGTCAGGGACGGTGATATCATCGAGGTAAGGTTCAACGTCTGATGGGAGGAATGCCTTCATGACCCTGCTTTTCGAACCTCTGGAGATCAGGGGGCAGCGTCTGCGGAACAGGATCGTGGCGCCCCCCATGGCGTCGCTCACGTCAACCAAGACGGGGCTGCCCACGGTGGACACCCTGGAGTACTACCGGCCCCTGACGGAAAGCGGGGTTGGCCTGGCCATCCTGGAACACCACGCCGTCCACGCCGAGGGCAGGACCCGCCGCCGCCAACTACTGCTCGACCGGGACGAAGTGCTCCCCTACCAAGGCGACCTGGCGGGACTCTTCTCCGGGGCCGGGCTACCGGCGCTGGTCCAGGTGAACCACGCGGGCTCCTACGTGGAGGACGACGACCTCATGAATGACGGGTGGCTCCCCAAAGCCCCCTCACCGATAAGGCACCCCCGCTCCACCGCCCTCATCATGCCCGTCAAGCTGACCCTCGAGGAGATCGCCCTGGTACCGGTCGCCTTCCTAGAGGCCGCCTCCAGGGCCGTCAGGGCGGGCTACTCCGGCGTGGAGATCCACGCCGCCCACGGCTACCTCCTGGGGCAGTTCCTGAGCCCCATGACCAACCGGCGCCCCGACAAATACGGAGGGAGCATCAAGAACAGGGCCAGGCTCCTCTTCGAGGTCCACGAGGCGGTGCGAGAGGCCGTCGGCGACGAGGCCGTCGTCGCAGTGAGGCTGGGAATGGCCGACACCTTCCCGGGGGCCGAACCCGTGGGCCAGACCGTCGACGACGCCCGTTGGGTGGCGGCGGAGTTCTCCTCCGTCGGCCTCGACCTGCTGGATCTCTCGGGCAACATGTGCGGCTACGACGGCCACGGCGAGGCCTGGTTCGCCCCCTACTGCCGCACCGTCAAGGACTCCGCCGGCGACGTCCCCACCATCTGCACCGGGGGCATCCGATCCGCCGAGACGGCCTTGCGGCTCCTGGACAGGGGCGACTGCGACCTCGTCGGCGTAGGAAGGGCGCTCAAAAGCGACCCCGGCCTGGTCCATAAATGGAAGGACCTTGAATGAGGACCCTGGGCGTAGACCTGGGGGGGCACTTCATAAAGGCCGCCCTCGTCGAGGGCGGGTCGGTTGCGGCCCGGGAGACGGTCCCCACACCCGAAAGCCGCTCCCCCGATGACGTCATCGCCGCCGTCGCGGCCCTGGCCTCGAGGCTGGACCCGGATCATTCAGTGAAGACCCTGGGCCTCGGCTTCCCCGGTATGCTGGACAGCCGGCGGGAAAAGGTCCTCCAGGCACCCAACTTCCCCCTCATGGTGGGCTACCCCTTCCGGTCGGCCCTCGCCCGGGCCTGCGGCCGCGAAGTGGCGCTTGAGAACGACGCCCACTGCGCCGCCCTGGGGGAGTGGTGCGCCGGCGCGGCCAAGGGCCTGACGGACTTCGTCCTGTTAACCCTGGGGACTGGCATCGGCGGGGCGATCGTATCGGGGGGCCGCCTCGTCACGGGGGCCTACGGCAAGGCCGGCGAACTGGGGCACCTGGCCGTGGCCGGCGACGCCCCCTGCGGCTGCGGTGCCTTGGGGCATGCCGAGGCCCTCTTCGGAGCCGATGCCCTGGGCAGGGCCTTCTCCGAAGCCGACATTGAGGGCAGCATCCCGGAGCTCTGGCTCCGGCGGGGCGAACCCCACCTGTCACCGCTGTGGGACAAGGCCCTGGACGCCCTGGCGAGGCTCATCGCCTCCATATCCCACGCCCTTGACCCCCAAGCCGTCATCCTCGGCGGCGGCCTCTCCCGCGGCCCCGGCCTCGTGGAGATTCTCCGGCCGCTGGTCCTGCGCTACACCGCCCCGCCCTTCAGGGAGACCCTCGACCTCCGCCTCGCCGCCCTCGGCGACGACGCCGCCCTCCTCGGCTCCGCCCTGGGCTTCGCCTTGGGGTCGGCTTCGCCTTGGGGTCAGACCTTGAATTTGATCAATTGTATACATAAGAACAAGGCGACAGGCTACAGTCGTCAGGAGTCAGTAGAAGCTTAAAGGCACAAAGAAACAAGCGACAGTCGCCATGAGGCAGGAAAAGCTGAGAAGCTTGGTCCGTGAAACACCCTAGCCTTTCCGCTCCACGCCCTTTGCTTTCGCTCTCCCTGTCGCCCGTCGCCTGCTTCCTGCCTCTTCGCTTTTCGCTCTCTCGTCCGCGCCCCCTCGCTCTTCCGATTCACGATTGTCGATTCACGTTTGACGGGTTTTGCCCTTCGATTCCCGATTCACAGTCCTTGCCCCTCCTCGCAACTGGTTTTGTCCTTAAGTGCATGTTTTTGCTACAATGCAGTGAAGTGGCGGTTAAGAGGTCTCGAAGACAGCAACCGCCTGTTGGAGGATCCTTTTGAGAAGACTGACCCCGGGACTGGCTGCGAAACTGGCGATCGACGTGATAGTCGGCGGTCTTATCTGCGGACCCCTGGCTTTCTTGCTGAAGCTCGATTGGGTCCTGGGCCACTTTTATGAGGCCGCCATCGTCTATACTGCCCTTTCGGTGGCAGCCCTGATCGCCCTGGAGTTCATCTTCCGCCTGCCCTGGAGGGCCTGGCGCACCAGCGGGACCAACGACCTGGTGCACCTTTTCAAGACCCTGTTCTTCTATGGCCTCCTGCTTAGCTCGATCATGTTCCTGATGCCCCCCGCCCTGAAGGTCCCCCGGAGTGTCCCGGTGATCCACGATTTGTTAGCTTTCCTCGCCCTGGGGGGTGTGCGCCTGGCCTCGCGCCTGAGTTACGAGAAGGTCCCCTCCGCCAGTTCAAGGCAGGTCCGGCCGAAAAGGGTCCTGATCGTGGGGGCCGGCGAGGCCGGTGTGATGATCGCCCGAGAGATGATGAGGCACCCCGAGGCCGGCCTCTCCCCGGTAGGCTTGCTGGACGACGACCCTTCGAAGAGGAGGTCTTTCTTCCTGGGACTGCCCGTGCTGGGGGCCATTGACGACCTGCCCGACGTGGTACCCGAGAAGAAAGTCGAGGAGGTCCTGATAGCGATCCCCTCCGCCGAGGGGGCCCTCGTGCGAAGGATCGTGGCACTGGCGATCCAGGCCGACGTCCCCTACAGGATAGTTCCCGGCGTATACGAGGTCCTGTCCGGGGCCGTGAGCATCTCCCATATACGGGAAGTGGGAGTGGCCGACCTCCTGGGAAGGGAGCAGGTCACCCTGGACACGGAGGCCATCACGCGCTTCCTGAAGGACAAGAGGGTCCTCGTCACCGGTGCCGGCGGATCGATAGGGACGGAGATCGTGAGGCAGGTCTGCGGTTTCGCCCCTGCCCGGGTTTTACTGCTGGGGCGGGGGGAGAACAGCCTTTTCGAGGCGGAGAATTCCGTGATGACCGACTTCCCGGGCGTCCCTTACGACACGGTGGTCGCCGATGTCCGCGACAGGGAAAAGATGGACAAGGTCCTCGGGAGTTTCAGGCCCCAGGTCATCTTCCACGCCGCGGCCCACAAGCACGTCCCCATGATGGAGAAAAACCCCGACCAGGCGGTGCTGAACAACATAGGCGGGACGATGGTTATGACAGAACTGGCGTTGGAACACGGCGTGGAGAGGTTCGTCAATGTATCCACCGACAAGGCGGTGAACCCCGCTTCGGTGATGGGCGCCACCAAGAGGGTAGCCGAGATGGTTGTCCGCGAGGCCGCCTCGGGCGTGAAGGAAGGGCGATCCTTCGTGTCGGTGCGGTTCGGCAACGTCCTGGGGAGCAGGGGGAGCGTGATCCCCCTGTTTAAGGAGCAGATCCGCCGGGGCGGCCCCATCACCGTCACCCACCCCGACATGAAGCGTTACTTCATGACCATACCCGAGGCCGCCCAGCTGGTGCTCCAGGCGGCCGCCATGGACAGCAACGGGACCGTCTACGTGCTGGACATGGGCAAGCCCATAAGGATAAGGGACCTGGCCGAGGACCTCATCCGCCTTTCGGGCCTCGAGCCCTACGAGGATATCGACATCGTCTACACCGGCCTGCGCCCGGGGGAAAAACTCTTCGAGGAGATCCTCACCGCCGAGGAAGGGACAAGGGCGACGGCCCATTCCAAGATCTTCTTCGCCGGGCAGGATGAGATCGGCGAGGACTTCCACCGCCTTCTGGGCCAGGTGCTTAAGGCCGCGACCCTAAACGACCGGGACGGAATATTCCGCGCCCTTAAGCAATTGGTCCCGGCCTTCAGAAGCGAAGGGACGATGAGCGAAGGCGTGCCGGCCTTTGATAAAGGTAAACCCCGGTGAGAAAAGGGACCTTTCTTTTCCTGAAAAGAGCCGTGGACATCTCCGGCGCCCTCTTCGGGCTCATCTTCCTTATCCCCCTGTTCCTGGCGGCGGCCCTGCTGGTCCGGAACCGGCTTGGGACCCCGGTATTCTTCAAGCAGGAACGGGCCGGCAAAGAAGGCAAGCCCTTCACCATCTACAAGTTCCGCACCATGACCGACGACCACGACGAGGAGGGGAACCTGCTCCCCGACGAAAAGCGCCTTACCCGGTTCGGCGCTTTCCTGAGGAGCACCAGCATCGACGAACTGCCGGAACTCTGGAACGTCCTCAAGGGCGAGATGAGCCTTGTCGGCCCGAGGCCGCTCCATACCCGCTACATCCCGAGGTACTCCAAGGAGCAGGCCCGGCGCCTGGAGGTCCGGCCGGGCATAACCGGCTGGGCCCAGGTCAACGGGCGCAATGTCCTTTCCTGGGAAGACAGGTTTAGAATGGATACCTGGTATGTCGATAACGCCAACTTCTTCCTCGACATCAAGATCCTTGGCCTTACCGTGCTGAAGGTAATAAAGCGGGAAGGAGTATCAGCGGCCGGTCACGCGACCATGGAAGAATTCTGGGGTTCGGAGGTTCCGGATGATAAGTGAAACTCAAGAAGTTGCAGTAATTGGAGCCGGAGGACATGGGAAGGTGGTCATAGACCTGCTCCAGGAACTTGGGTTCAAGGTATCCATGATCTTGGATGACGACCCCCGAAAATGGGGAACCAGGATCCTTTCAGTGCCTGTAAAGGGGCCGATCAAGGAACTCGTCAGAACGCAGGCCTCGAGGGCGATCATAGGGATCGGCGAAAACAGGACTCGGCTTCAGGTAGCAAAGGACAACGAAGGCCTTCATTGGGTCACTGCCGTCCACCCCTATTCCTGGGTCCACCCCTCCGTCAAGATCGGGGAAGGGAGCGTCGTCTTTGCCGGCTGCGTCATCCAGCCCGATACAATTATCGGCAAACACTGCATCATCAACACCGGGGCCACCATAGACCATGACTGCAGGATCGCCGATGGGGTCCACATCGCGCCGGGCTCCCACCTGGCCGGGAACATTGTCATTGGAGAGGGTTCATTCCTGGGTGTGGGTGTTTCCGTCATCCCAGGATGCTCCATAGGTAAAGGGGTCACCATTGGAGCGGGAGCGACGGTAACAGTGGATATCCCAGACCTGGTCGTTGCCGTCGGAACACCGGCCAGGCCGATCCGTTCATTGATATTGGGAAGGGAAGAAGGCTAGGGAATGGATAAACCCAAGGGCCGCATCTACCTCTCACCGCCTCACATGACGGGGCGGGAGATGGACTACGTCAGGGACGCTTTCGAATCCAACTGGATCGCGCCGCTGGGGCCCCATGTGGATGCCTTCGAGCGGGAAATGGCCGCCTACGTAGGTGTTAAGAGTGCCTTGGCCCTCTCCTCGGGCACGGCGGCCCTCCACCTGGGACTCAAACTGCTCGGAGTGGGACCGGGCGACGTAGTCTTCTGCTCCTCCCTGACCTTCTCGGCCACCGTCAACCCCGTAATGTACCTGGGGGCGACCCCCGTCTTCATCGACTCTGCCCGAAAGACGTGGAATATGTGCCCCGAAGCGCTGAAACGAGCCTTCGAGGCGGCCGAGAGGGGCGGCAGTCTCCCGAAGGCCGTCATCGCCGTGGACCTCTACGGCCAGAGCGCCGACTATGACCCCATCCTCGAGATCTGCGATCGCTACGGGGTTCCGGTCTTCTCCGATGCCACCGAGGCCTTGGGTGCGACATACAAGGGCAAAAGGTGCGGCTCCCTGGGCAAACTGGCCGCCCTCTCCTTCAACGGCAACAAGATCATCACCACCTCCGGGGGCGGCATGCTCCTCTCCGACAACGAGGAGATGATCGCCAAGGCCCGCTTCTGGGCCACCCAGGCCCGCGACCCCGCCCCCTGGTACCAGCACAGCGATGTGGGCTACAACTACCGCCTCAGCAACATCCTGGCGGCCGTGGGCAGGCCCCAGCTCGAGGAGATCGAAGCCCGGGTCCAGAAAAGGCGTGAGATCTTCGACCGCTACAGACAGGAACTGGGCGGCATCCCCGGCGTCGGCTTCATGCCCGAGGCGCCCTACGGCCGGGCCAACCGCTGGCTCACCGTCATGACCCTGGACCCGGAGGTCACAAGCCTGAAGCCCCTGGACCTGATGAACGCCTTGGAGGAACACAACATCGAGGCCCGCCCGGTTTGGAAACCCATGCACCTCCAGCCGGTCTTCGAGAAGTACCCCTTCTTCACGGCCGAAGAGGACAAACCCTTCGCTGATACCGCCTTCGAAACGGGTCTATGTCTGCCGTCGGGGTCCGGGTTGTCAGAAAAAAGCCAGGACCTCATTATCGCTTTTTTGAAGGAATCCATTCTCATAGAGTGAAGTACGATGAAAATCTTCTGGATCAACCACCACGCGAAATTGCCCGAAGAGTCTGGCGGGGACCGGCACTACCAACTGGGATGGCGCCTCGCACATTTCGGGTTTGATGTCTCTGTTGTACGGGGCCTGAACACCCACTCGGGCTCTTTGACCGATGAAAAGATCATAAATGAGATAAAGAAAGGCGGCTATTCACTTCAAAACCGCAAAGGTTGCAACTTCTTGACCGTTGACTGTCTCCCCTGTTCAAAAAACTCCAATTTTTCTCGAATAAGGAACATGGCATCCTTTGCCGAAAACGTCAGGAGAATCCTCACTTCCGGGGTACTCGGTAAGCCTGACATTGTTATCGGTTCAGTAGTCCATACATTCGCGGCCAAGGCAGGCCTGGACGTAGCCAGGCATTTCAACGTTCCCTTCGTCTACGAGGTTAGAGACCTCTGGCCCCTCACACCTATAGAGCTGGGCGGCTACTCCCGATTGCACCCCTTCCTGGTCTACCTGGACCACCTAGACCGGAAACTGGCTCGGTCGGCGGACCTGGTGATAACCACAGCACCGTTGATGAAGGAGTACTACAAGGAACGTTTCGGCCTCCCCGATGAGAAGTTCCTATGGATCACCAACGGGACGGACCTAGAACTTTTCAAGAACTTGCCCCAGGCCGATGAAGAAGCGGGGAAAGATTCTTTCGACATTTGCTATGCCGGGGCCCACGGCCTGGCCAACGGGCTCGACCAGGTCTTCGACAAGTTACCCGCCGTCACCCGAAAGCGCCCCGAGGTCCGCCTTACCCTGGTCGGCGACGGACCGTTGAAACCCCGCCTGAGGGAGCGAGCGCAAAAGGAAGGCCTTCCAGTCTGTTTCCTGGAGGCCGTGCCTAAAAATGAACTACCCGCAATATTGAACAAGGCCGACGCGCTGTTAGCCTACCTTGAACCCTGCCGCCTTTACCGCTACGGCATAAGCCTGAACAAACTGGCGGACTACCACGCCATGGGGAAACCCATACTTTTCATTGGGGACTGCGCGGAGAACCCGGTGATACAGTCAGGTGCAGGCCTCGTGGCCAAGCATATCGAAGAATTCCCCTCTGTTCTAAATAAGATGATCCAAATGACACCGGAAGAGAGGCGGGAAATGGGATACAGAGGCCGAACCTACGCTGAAGAACATTACGACTGGGAGAAGTTGGCAAGCAAAACCGGTGCAGCTCTGGCAAAGATAGCTAAATCTGGTACAAATCTTCAGGAGGATTCACCCATATGACAGTAAGAATATGCTCCCGTTGTGTAATGGATAACTACTCCGATAAAACAATAAGATTTGAAGCGGATGGGACCTGCAGTTATTGTAATTATGCTCTGTCGAGAATGAGCCTAGCATATTTCCCAAATGAAGAAGGCAAGAGAAAACTCGAGGCCTTGATCGAAACTATCAAAAAAGATGGGAAAGGGAAAGATTATGATTGCTTGATGGGGATTTCCGGGGGATTGGACTCCTCTTACCTCGTTTACTTGGGGGCGAAAAAATGGGGACTCAGGATATTCGCTGTACATGTTGACGATGGTTTTGACTCCGACATTGCCAAGAACAATATCGATAATCTCTGCAAAAAATGTGAAATAAGACTTTTAAACTATAAACCGGACCGCAAACAGTATTTTGATGTTATAAGAGCTTTCATCCGTGCAGGAGTGCCAAACATCGCAATCCCCCAGGACAATGTTCTTCTCGCTTATCTAAACAAATCCGCCAAAGAGCATGGGATAAAATATTTTCTTTCTGGAGCAAATTTCGCCTTGGAATCTATACTGCAAAGGGGGAGCGGAACAGTTGTAGCGGATGGAACACATATAAGAGCAATACATAGGCAATTCGGAGAAAGCGCTTTAACTGATCTGCCTCTAACCACCCTGTTCCAAAGATACATAGGGCAAAAATATTTCGATCGTATTAAAACAGTCAAGCCCCTGGATTTTATCGATTACAACCGGGATAGAGCCGTCCAGGAACTGGGAAAGGAAATTGGCTTTGAATTTTACGGAGGGAAGCACTATGAATCGACTTATACCAAGTTCGTCCAAATGTATTATCTCCCCAAGAAGTTCGGAATAGACAAAAGGAAATCCCATTTTTCCAGCATGATCATTTCAGGACAGATGACAAGGGAAGAAGCAATTTTGAAACTGAAAGAACCCTTATATGAAGAAGCTGAAATGGAAAGGGACATCGCTTTTGTTCTTAAGTCGATAAATATGTCCCAGGAAGAATTCGAAAAGATTATGGCAAAACGGGGGAAAGATCATAATGATTACCCTGTATCTCCACTATCACGTTTTTCCGGCTTAGCAAGAACATTTAGGCAGGTTCTGTCCGACTAAACCCTTTTCCAACCTGCGCCGGCAGCATGATGGATAATCGTGACTTTGAAACACGTTGTAAACCTTTTAGAGGAGACCATTGTTATGTTCGAAGGAGTTAATGTCCACATCTACCCTTCTCCGATTATCAGCGAATCCAGGATTTTTAAAATCACCAAAGCTTTAATATCAAATAATGTTTTCCCCCAAATAGCCATTATTGGAACCTGGTGTCCAGGGTTGCCTGAGAAAGAGCAGTTAGACGAAAGAAGGATAATTATTCGCATTAAAGGCCGGCCACCTTTTTTTAGAAGTATGGGAAGAAGCTTCCTCGGGAAGGTATTGTTTTTCTCACGATGGTACCTCCAGGTCCTTTTCTTGCTTCGTTCAATGACTGTTATTTGCGTAAATGCTCATTCCGTATCGGTATTACCCTTGTGCACCATCATTAAAAAATGGAAAAAATGTTCGCTTATTTACGACACTCATGAGTTAGAGACAGAAACGACAACAGCAATAGGCTTCCGAAAAAGGATTGTCCAATTCACGGAGAAAACCCTAATCCGATACGTTGATTCCACAATTGTGGTCGGTGAATCAATTAAACATTGGTACCTAAACAAGTACAACCTTCAAAAGGTGTGGGTAGTGAGAAATATTCCCTCGAATATTATTTTCAATGACAACGTAGGGAGCCGTCGCGCCCTGAAAAAGGAGCTAGATATTAAAGAACAGGAATTTCTATTCCTTTATCTCGGCAACCTTTCCGATGGCCGTGGAATACAACATATGCTGGAAGTTTTTTCACAAAGCGGAAATGATAGACATCTGCTATTTATTGGGAATGGAGTTTTAGAGGGATTAATCAAATCCTATCAATCCAGGTTTCCAAACATTCATCACTTGCCTGCTGTACCTCCTACCAAAGTGGTCCAATACGCTTCCGATGCTGATGTCGGGTTCTGCTTTATTGATAACAATTGCCTCAGCTACTACTTTAGCCTCCCTAATAAACTTTTTGAGTATCTTATGGCAGGACTACCCGTTTTGATCGGCGATCTCCCTGATCAAAGGGAATTAGTCGAAACCTATGATTGCGGTTGGATTCTAACCGGATCGATTAATGATTTCGTCGCCTTCGTAAACAGCCTTACTAGAGAACAAATATCCGAAAAGGAGAAAGGGGTAAGGATAGCACAGCGATCATTATCCTGGGCAAACGAGGAAAAAGAGTACCTAAAAGCCATAAACGATGCTATGCGAGCTAACGCTCCGAAATACTGATTAAGCCCCATTTGAGACCTAATTGACGAAAACATTTCGTACCCTTGTTACTAAAGGGGGGGATTACAGGGTAAGTTTCCCAAGTCATAATAATCAACTTACCGAAAGAGTCGAGCACACGGCAATTACTTGAGGTTATAGGTGAGACGCAAAAGAGGGGTTTCACGCTTGAAACAATACAATATCCCTAGATTTCTGAAATTATTTTTGAAGCGGTAAGTCCTACGGATTCGAAGGGGTTCATTACTTAAAATTGGCTCATCTTGCTACATTTTTTGTTCCACATCTCAAAAATTCTTTAAGTGCGTACACTTTGGAAAGGACAATTCACATAAAAATGCAGGCAAATAACCTGATTTATGAAGTCAGAGCGTCATTATACCAGCGCCATTGTAAGTTCGAGAAAACGGCTCGGTTCATGAACAGTTTTGCTTTCTTCTGGTTATTCGGCGGAGAGCAGATTTTCATTTATGCTTAACCCGTACCCTAGGTTTTTGGCTTGAGGATTTTTACGATATTTTAACTGTTGCCATTATCATTTAGGAATTACAAATTTGTCGCTCAAAACCCGGATTGGACGGTAAAGATGGATAACGTACAATATTTTTCGCACAATCTTGTTCAATAAGGTGCAGCAGTCCCCTGAAGGGTGTAAGGTTTTATCTGCGACAACAAAACCTACCCCTGAAGCGGAGGCTGCTGCATATGAAAGATATCACGAAAAAAGCGTGTGAGACACGGCCGGTTTCTAAAATCATCAGCATTGACGAGGGAGAGATCCGCAATCATCTTGACCAGATGGTAAAGAAGAGTGTGGAAGACACGCTGAACAGTCTCCTGGACGCCG
>Ga0209506_1000738_pt1 | contig 39407 bp, 29 predicted proteins | sample AD_JPNHG2_MetaG_FD_184409 | JGI IMG/M metagenome (GOLD analysis project Ga0209506, IMG submission 184409) | Active sludge microbial communities of municipal wastewater-treating anaerobic digesters from Japan - AD_JPNHG2_MetaG (SPAdes) (version 2) | ecosystem: Engineered > Bioreactor > Anaerobic...
TCAGCTCACTGCCCCTGATCTTTCTGATCGTCAACATCCCTCCCGCTCCTTTCCGCAAGATATCCGACCGGTTGCTCTGCTGATGCTTCCATCCGCAGTCTATGTAAGCAAAAAAGCCGGATTCCGTCTACCCCGAAGTGTTTCCCTGATAAACAACGCGCGAGCCCAGTTCAAATAAAAACGCCCTGCTTTCCCGGGCCACATCCCGACGGCCAACGCGGCTCCTGACATTTTTCAACAGTGTTCTTGACCCCTCACGCCGCAATCCGGTATAGTACCGCCACTTTTTTTCGGAGAGGTGGCAGAGCCTGGTTGAATGCACATGACTCGAAATCATGCGTGCCGCAAGGTACCGGGGGTTCGAATCCCTCCCTCTCCGCCACTGAACTGATTTGCAGGTGAAATCCTGTAAACACGGGTACACATGCAACATTCCGATTCCAATGAGCGGCGCGGACAAGGATCCCGCCCTCCTTTCCGCCGCCGCCGCAACCGCCACCTCGGTCTCGCCGAGCGCGAACTGCCGCGTCAACTCCCCAAGCCAAAAGGCGAACTGCCCGGCGAATTCGCCGCCAGCGTTTTCGGCCTGATCAACCCTCTGTTGCAGCATGCTGTCGCCGAGGAGGGCTATCTCACTCCGACCCCGATCCAAGAGAAGTCCATCCCCCATCTGCTGGAAGGACGCGATCTGCTGGGTTGCGCCCAGACAGGCACCGGCAAGACGGCCGCGTTCCTGCTGCCGATCCTGCACCGCCTCGCCGCCAATCCAATAACGCCTGCCCGGGGCCGTCCGCGTGCGTTGATTCTTGCGCCGACGCGCGAGCTTGCCGCGCAGATTGCGGACAGTGTCACAACCTACGGCAAGTTTCTCGGCATCCCGTTCGCCGTGGTCTTCGGCGGCGTCAGCCAGTACCCCCAAGTCAAGGCGCTCAGCCGCGGGGCCGAGCTCGTGGTGGCCACCCCGGGACGCCTGATGGATCTGATGGAGCAAGGCCACCTCACGCTCGAAGGTATTGAAGAGTTTGTGCTGGACGAGGCGGACCGCATGCTCGACATGGGCTTTCTGCCCGACATCAAACGCATCCTCGCCAAACTTCCCGAACAGCGTCACACGCAGTTTTTCTCGGCGACGCTTTCGCCTGATGTCCTGCGTCTGGCAATGTCCATGGTCAAGGACCCGATCCACGTCACGATCTCGCCCGACCAGCCGACCGTCGACAGGATCAACCAGAAGATATTCTTCGTCGATAAGCCCGACAAGGACAGCCTGCTGATCAACCTGCTGAACACGCGTCCCGAAATGGCGAAAGTCATCGTCTTCGCGCGCACCCGCCACGGCGCCGACAAGATCGTGCGCAAACTGGAGGCCGCCGACATCCGCGCCGACGCTATCCACAGCGACAAGACGCAACGCGCCCGCACCAACACGCTGCAGGCGTTCCGCAACGGCCGCGTGCGCGTCCTGGTGGCGACGGACATCGCCTCGCGCGGCATCGACGTGGACAACATCACGCATGTCGTGAACTTCGACCTGCCCGAGGAGACGGAATCCTACGTCCACCGCATCGGACGGACGGCGCGTGCCGGTGCCGAGGGCGCCGCCTACTCATTCGTGAGCGCGGAGGAGCGCGGCCTGTTGAGGGCGATCGAGCGCATGATCCGTAAGGAGATCCCGGTCGACACCGCGCACGAATTCCACTCGGAACGCGCGGAGCGCGCCGCCGGCAAGGGCGGTGCGGGCAATCCGCCCCCTCCTCCCTGGGCGAAGCCGGGAAGAGGCCGCACGGCTCAGTCGCGCCGGCCTGAGCGCCGTGATCGTCCGCCACGCTTTCAGGGGTGCGCGCAGCCCGACTTCGGGCGTAGGCCCGATGACATGTCGCGCGATTTCGCACGCGATGATGCGCCCCGTCCGTCACCTCCCAGGCCTCCACTTCCGACGGGAGACGCCCCCAGGTCAGACGCGGCGCGCCAACCCGCGCCTGTGCCTGCACCTGCTCCGCGTCGCGAAGAGCCCGCGCCAACGACCAGCCATGTGAACTGGTACGACAAACCCTTTAAAAAGCACCAGAAGCGCCACGAACAAGAAGGTGGTGGATCGGACAATAGGTCTGATGACCGCCGCGAGCGTCCGTCGCGTGATTCTGGCGCACGTGCAGACGACCGTCCCGCACGCCCCTCCCGGCCGCGTCCCGGTGACGGCCACAAGCCGCGAGGCGGCGGTTTCAAGGGCGGCGGATTTAAAGGTGGTGGTTTTCAGGGCGGCCGTACGAGCGGTGGCGGAGGCTTCCAAGGCGGTGGCGGATTTAAGAGCGGCGGAGGCTTTAAGAAAGGCCCGAAACCGTCGTATCGTCCCTCACGCCCGCCGCGGTCACGGGATCGTTGATCCTGACGCCGATAGGGCAGGACGGTTCCGCCGAGGAAGAAGTCCGTCGAGCGTGGTGCGTCCGTCCCGCCCCCGGTACCGCGTCATTGTCGTGCCGAAGGCGCGGCGGAACACCTTGCCGAGGTAACTCGCGCTCGTGAATCCGCAGGCCTTCGCGATCTCCTGCACCGGATGATTCGTTTCCGCAAGCAGCGCACGCGCCCGCATCAGGCGCGTCCGCTGCAGTTCCTCTTGCAGCGTGACGCCGAGCCCCGCGCGGAACCGCATCTCCAACCGCCGACGCGACACGCCGACGTGCCGGACGATTTCAGGCACCCCCACCGGGTTCTGCGCGTTCAGCCAGATGTACTCCAGCGCCCGCGCAACCAACGGGTCGGGGATCGGGATCGCGTCCGTAGAACGCCGCGTCACGACCTTGAGGGGCGGAAACGCGCGCACCACGCGGCACGGACGCCCCGACCGCTTACGCCGCATCAACTGGTCCAGCAACCGCGCCGCTTCAAACCCCATGCGGTCAGTATCCAGCGCGATGCTCGACAGCGACGGCTGTGTGGAACCGCAGATCAGCTCATCATTGTCGACCCCCAGCACGGCCACCTCGTGCGGCACGCTCAGGCCCGCCGTCCGGCAGGCATCCAGCACCTGACGCCCGCGCACATCCATGGCCGCGAACACCGCCACCGGCTTGGGCAGCGCGGCCAGCCAGGCGCAAAGACGCGACTTTTCCAGCCCCCAGTCCCGGCGCTCGCGCGCCGTCAGCGGGCCATACAGATCGCACCGGCAACCGGCGGCCTGTACGCGGGCGGCAAAAGCCGCGCCCCGCCCGCGCGACCAGTTGATGCCGTGAATCTCGCCAACAAATCCGAAGTTCTTAAAGCCGCGCTCAAGAAAATAGCCGGCGGCCAACTCGCCGATCGCACGCAGATCCGAGGCGAAAACGCTGTGCTTCCGTAACAGGCCGTTTGGCAATTGTTCCTCGTCCAGTGGGTCAATCAATACCGCCGGCACATTGGCGGCCTGCACGGCTTCCGCATAGGCGCGGTTCTGAATCACGCCGATCATGCCGGAACCGTCCCACCCCTTCAGCGCCGGGAACCGCTGCTCGCCCGCACGGCCTTCCGCCACATGCAGACTCCACGGGCCGTGGATACGCTCGTACCGCAACACACCGCGCAGGATATCGCGGTGAGCCTGTTCATTGGTTTCGAACAGCAGAGCCACCTGAGGGGGTGACGATAGATGTTGGCGCGTCATGGGTTGCGCAAAATTACCAAAAAAGTTGCGCAAGAGTCAGCTTGAAAGTCGGTCTCTCACGTCTTATGTTTGGGAACGATATCGGGTGAATATCTTTGCGCAGCCGACGGACACTGACAAGGGAGCCAACCATGAACAGAAAAAACGTTTCATCACGCCGTGCATTTTTGAAAAGCGCCGCTGGGGCCGCTGGCGCATTGACGCTGGGAGGGTGCCGGAGAGCGCCGCGGTTTCGCAAACCGGGAGAGATGCTGAAGCTGGGCGTGATCGGCACCGGCGGCCAGGGCCTCACCGACTGGTCGCAGATGGTCGACTGCGGCAACGTCCAGGTGGTCGCGTTCTGCGATGTGGACGCGACCCTGTTCGACGGCGCGCGCGAGTGGTACGCCAAGAAAGGCCTGAAAGCCGATTTCCGGACCTACGCCGACTACCGCAAGATGCTGGAGCGCGAGCGGGAGCTGGATGCCGTGCTGGTCGCCACGCCCGACCACACGCACGCGCCGGCCGCCATCCAGGCGATGAAGCGCGGCTGCCACGTGTATGTCGAGAAACCGCTGGTGCGCACCATCTGGGAGGCGCGCTATTTTGAGAGGGTCGCCAAAGAATGCGGCGTGATCACGCAGATGGGCAACCACGGCAGCGCCCGTGACGGCACGCGGCGCGGTGTCGAGATCCTGCGGTCCGGTTTGCTGGGCAAGGTGACCGAAGTGCATGTCTGGACGAACCGCCCCGAGATCTCCCCCGGCAACACCTGGGGCTGGAAACAGCCGTTGAAGCGGCCTGAGGGCTCGGATCCGATCCCGCCGGAATTAAGCTGGGACCTGTGGCTGGGCACGTCGCCCGCCCGGCCGTTCAAGAAGGGTGTGTACCACCGCATCATGTGGCGCGCGTTTTACGATTTCGGCACCGGGGCTTTCGGCGACATGGCCTGCCACACGATGAATCTGGCATTCCGCGGGCTGGAACTGGGTGAAGTAGTCGCTGGTGAGGCCGTGGAGATTTCGGAGCGCTATGACGACACCTATCCGCAATACAGCAAGGTGCGGCTCACGTACGCGGCGCGCGGTGATAAGCCGCCGGTCGATCTCTACTGGTATGACGGTTACCGCAAACCGTCAGCCGAGATCATGCCGCAGGTGATCGCCACGCTCGGCCAGGTTCCGACGACCGGCTGCTTCATCATGGGTGACAAAGGTGTGATGGTCAACACCGACGATTACGGCGAGTTCAGCTACATCGCGCTCAAGGGTGAGGAGAAAATGAAGTCCATCACCAAGCATGAGGCGTGTGCGGCCATACCGGTCACCTTGCCGCGCGTGAAGGAGCAGAACCAGCGGCGCGAGTTTGTCGAGGCCTGTTTCGGGCAGACACGCGCTTCGTCGGACATCGACCACTCCGTGCCGCTCGTGGAAAGCATGCTGGTCGGCTGCCTGGCGCAGCGCATTCCGGGCAAGATCGCGTGGAACGCCGCCGCCTGTTCGTCCGACAACGCGCAGGCCAACGCGCTGATCAAGCCGTTCATCCGTCCGGGCTGGGAATACTGAGGAACGGATCATGGAAAACGGATTGGTGAATGCCTTAAAAAACTATGCAGCAGATGCCGCCGCCAAGTTGATGTTGACCGATTTCGACAAACTGGCCGACATCGGCAAGGTGTTGCTGCGCGCGAAAGCCGAAGACCGGACGGTGTTTCTGATGGGCAACGGCGGTAGCGCCGCGACCGCCTCGCACGTGACGAACGATCTGGTCAAAGGCTGCCGAGTCGGGGACACGCCGGGCTTCCGCGCCTTCTGCCTGAGCGATTCCAATGCGTTGGTGACCTGCCTGGCGAATGACTTCTGCTATGCCGAGATCTATGCGATCTTGTTGCAAACTTACGCGCGACCGGGCGACATCGTCATCGCCTTCAGCGGCAGCGGCAACTCGCCGAACATCATCCAGGGGCTGACTGCGGCGCGCAAGATGGGACTCACCACAATCGGCTTCGGCGGCCGCGACGGCGGACAGATGAAGGCGCTCTGCGACTTCATGCTCATCGCTCCCACCGACTCGATGGAACTGCTGGAAGACCTGCATCTGGTCTACTTCCACAATCTCGTGTGCGCGATGCGACCGGCGCTGGCTGCAAGAGTCAGTAGTCAGGAAGGCTAAGAGCATGCTGATTGGGGCGATAGATGGAGGCGGAACCAAAGTGCTCACCGCTGTGATGAAGACGGATGGCACCATCGTGGCGCGGCGGCAGGAAACCGTGCCGACCGCCGATATCCCGGCCTATTTCCGCAGATGTGCGGGAATGCTCGCGGCCTGCGCGCAGGAAGCCGGCGTCACGCTGCATGCGCTTGAAGGTGTGGGGATGAACATTCCCGGCATGGTGACGCCTGACGGGTATGTGCTGGGGTCGCCGTCCGCCGGCTGGGGCGCGTTCCAGGCGCGTCCCCTACTGGCTGACGCGCTGGCGCTGTCCGGCGGGTGCCTTTTTTTTGAAAATGACATCAACGCCTGCGCGCTGGCAGAACGGCGTTTCGGCGGTGCAGGCGACAACTTCATCTGGCTGACAATCAGCACCGGCAACGGCGGCGCGGTCGTGGCAAACGGCAGGCTGGTGCGCGGCAACGACGGTTGCGCCGGCGAGATTGGGCATCTCAAAGTTGAGCGCGACGCGCCCTATCCCTGCGGATGCGGCGGGCGCGGATGCCTGGAGGCGCACGCGTCGGGTGTCGCCATCGCGCGCCGCGCCGTCGAAGCGGGCCTGCCCGCCGGCACGGACGCCAAGCGTTGCGAAGAGCTGGCGCGGTGCGGAAACACAACCGCTCGGGCCGTGTACGCGCAAACGGGCACCTACATCGGGCGTGCGCTGGCCATGGCAGCGAACCTGCTGAATCCCGCGCAAGCCTTCATCGGCGGCGGCGCGTCGAAGGCGCTCGACCTCATGCTGCCGGGCATTCAGCAAACACTGCACCAAGAGGCCATCCCGCAGTGCCGGTCACTGCGCGTCACACAAACCAGCTTGGGATACGAAGCGGCCCTGCTGGGGGCCGCCTCCGTGTGCCTCGACGGCCTCAATAAGTCTGGCGCAGATGCTTAACTGTCAGCGCCTTGGCGAAATCGGCGAACGACGCGCCCGCATCCTTGGGCGTAAAGGTCAGGACAATCGGCCGTCCCGGGAAAAGCGCGAAGCTGTTGTCGCTGAACTCCCCGCGGATCCCTTCCGCATTGACCCAGACAAAAAAGGCCGGCTTGTCGGTCGTCAAGGTGACCGTCCAGCGGCCTTGCCGGTCGGCCGGGATCGCATCCACCGCCGCATCCCCCAACGCGTGGCGTTTGTAGGCGTGGAAGAACCACTCATTCCGATGCGTCAGCGTACGTCCGGCGGAATGGCCGCGCAACACCACCTCCAGGAAACGGTCGACACGTTCCGCGTCTTGCCCAAAACGCGACACCGGGAATTTGCCAAGCATAGTGGCAGAACGCGGCGCCAGTTCGGACGGCAGCACCAGCGTGTCGAGCTTCTGGCCATCAAATCCCCACACCTCGACAAAGGCCTGGGCCGCGACCGGCTCCGCGAAATCGTTGACGGCCCAGAACTCCAGGTTCGTGCCCTGATCGACCGGGATGGCCATCACGGCCAGCGGCGCGTAAAAACGCCGGGCGTGGTAGTGCAGGTGCTTCCACTTGCCGCCATATTCGACGCTTGACCAAGAGGCTACCGGCCAGTTGTCGTTGAACTGCCAATAGAGTGTGCCCATGCAGCGCGGCTGCAGCCGGCGCCACGCCTCTACCGCCGTCTTGATCGCCAGGGCCTGCTGCACCTGCGAGAGATACAGGATGTTGTCGAAGCCCGCCGGGAAGCGGAAGTAGCGCGCCATGGTCTCCAGCATGCGGGCGTTGCCGCCGCGGTTTTTCTGGTGATGCTCAAAATCCGGCGCCGTCGGGTTCATCTGATCCGGCGCGACAAAGGTCCTCGCCACTTCCGGGGATGAAAACGACTGATACCCGAACTCCGAGCAGAAGCGTGGCTTGTAGGTGTAATACGCGGAAAAATCCTTGTTCTCGTGCCATACGGTCCAGTTGTGCATGTCGCCGCGATTGTCGTCGTGCCAAGCGTCGCCGAAATCCCCGGGGCCCGCACAGGGCGAGGAGGGCCAGAAGGTGCGTCCGGGATCATAGGTCTCCACCGTTTCGGCCAACACGCGGCTAAGCCGGTCGTAGTTGATCAGATAACGGTCGCGGTTCTTACGGCTCGGCTCGAACCAGGTCAGCGCGCCGATACACTCGTTGTCGCCACACCAGAGCGCGATGCTGGCGTGATCGCGCAGGCGGCGCAACTGATGGGATAACTCCGCGCGCACCTCATCCAGGAACTCGCGGTCAGCGGGATAGAGCGCACACGAGAACATGAAATCGTGCCAAACCATCAGTCCCAGTTCGTCGCACAGTTCGTAGAAGGCGTCGTTCTCGAATTGGCCGCCGCCCCACAGACGGATCATGTTCATGTTCGCGTCACGCGCCGATGCCAGCAGATCGCGGTAGCGTTCAGGCGTTTGACGCTCAGGCAGTCCGTCGCAAGGGATCCAGTTCGCCCCCTTGCAGAAAAGATCCATCCCGTTCACGCGGAACGTCATGCTCATGCCCGGACGCGACGAGGTGTCGCCGGGGTCAGGCTTGTTGACCACCTCGATCGACCGCAACCCCAGTCGCCGCGTAAAGGTGTCGGTGCCGATCTTCACCGTCAGGTCATAAAGAGGCTGGTCACCCGCACCGTTCGGCCACCACAGCTTCGGGCGTTCGACTGATACGGTCGATGAAACACGATTCATGCCGGGCTTCAACGTCACCGGCCGCGACACGCTGGCCGCGCCGAGCGTCACCGACAGCGTGCTTGCGCCGCCTTCGGGCGAAGCCACTTCCGCCGTGACCGTCACCTCGCACACGCCGGGACGGTGGACTTGATCGCAATAGACGTAATCGATACGCGCCAGGTCGTTGCCCAGCAGCTTCACGGGCCCCGCGAAACCCGTGGCCATCAACGCGATGCCCCAGTCCCAACCGCCGTGGCAGGCCGGCTTGCGGATGAGGTTGATGTGCGGCACCCGCCCATTGTCCACCATCGGGATCGGATAGCTCAGCGCTGCCCCGCGCTCCTCCGTGATCTGTTCCGCACTGCGGAACCGCGCGGTGATCGTGTTGAACCCCGGACGCAACAGGGATTTGACCTCAAAATCATAGCGGCGGAAACGGTTGCCCGTCTCACCGACCTTCCGGCCGTTGATTGAAATTTCGCAAAAGGTGTCCACATGCTCCAGACGCAGGATCACCGAAGGGCACGCCAGCAGGGCGGCCGGCACGTCGAACGACCGTTCCGCCAACCAGTCCTTCTGCCCCACCCCCTGTATGGCCTTTTCATTGGCACCGAAGTACGGATCGGGAATGCGGCCCGCCGCCAGCAGGGCACTGTGCACATCGCCGGGCACATTCAGCGGCACGGCGGGCTCACTGCCATCGGCCTGGCGCACCGACCAGACGCCCGCCAGATCGACGCGCTCAACCGCGCAGACGGCCTGAACCGCCAACGCCGCACACCCAACAAACCGCACCATTTTCATGTATCCTATTCCTTTCATGCAACACTCACACCGGCCTCCCGATTCAGGTGTTACTGTATATCACGCCCCATGCGATCACAACCCCCATTTTACGTGGCGTGGCGCACCGACTCGCCCTGCCGGTTTCCAACGAGTTGTCGCCGCACGTTGCCTGGGCCTCAAGGTTTTGTGGATATGCCTGAGTAAGTTTCTCAGGCCCGTTAATCGGCCAGCTTTAGCGCCTTTTGTTCCGTGGCGGATTTGTGCTGGAACTTCAGTGCCCCCGGGCAATCGTCCTGCGGGCCGAATCCGGAATACATCATGTTGGCCCACTCCACCTCGCCGCATCCCTCGTAGACGGTTACGTTCGGCGTATTTTTGACAAAGCCGCCATCGGTTACGAGCAAACGCCCGCGGAGATGTTTGATGATTGTGATACCATCGAGCCCGAAGCGCTTGTTGTTGAAGTACGAGCATCCAAGAAGGCGCGTGTCCCACCCTCCCACCTCAAAACCGATTTTGCCAGTGTCGGCATAACAGTCGCGGAGGATCGTGGAGGAGGCTGCAATACGGAAGTTAATGGAGTCCTTCAGCATCTCGCGCGGTTCGCCCGGCTTGGCGGGCGGCAGCGGGCCGCCCCATACGTGGCAACGCGTGAGACGGTTCGACCCACCTTTCACCACGTTAAAGCCGATTGTGTAGTCCACCACCACGCAGTCGGTGTAGTGGCTGTCGCCACCGTTCACATAGACGCCTGAATTGCCCGCAAGACCGGGGATCACACACTTAAAGTAAAGGTTGTTGGCGATCAGCTCGTATCCGCCATCCATACGCAGACCATACGCGCGACCGTTGAGGAACGTTGCATCTCTAAGCGTGAAGTGCGAAAATCGTGCAAGCCGCATACACGAAGCCAGTCCCGCGCCATCGATACAACCGCCTTCCAGAAAGCGGTTATAGTCGTGTGTGACGAGGCCCGCCCCATCGATCTCCAACACGTACTCCATCTCTTGTACGGCCACCAGTTTCGCGTTCTTGTTCATCTGAAGCGAGCAGCCGTTCGCAATGCGCACCGGAGAGGCGATACGGTAGACGCCTCGCGGCACCGAAAGAACACCCGAAGGCGTAGCGGCAATCGCACGACGGAAACGCCCCGAGTCGTCCGTTTCATTCGCATAACGCGGGAACGCGTCGAGCGAATGGTCTGACCCGAACCTCACAAGCGGGATTTTGTCTTCTACCAACTGCGTAGGCGGTTCCTTCACCACAAGTTTGACCGAACGGATCTCGAATCCGTGCGGTTTCGCAAGCGTGTCCGGACACAACCATTTGCCGTAACAGAACCTCACCTTCGTGACGAGGCGAAAGTCTGGTCGGGCATCTGGCGTCACACGCGGATGACCCGACCAGTGCGTGAACGGACGCATCAGGTGGCACGGCAGTATGATCTCCTGCCAGTCGGGGCCGATGGGCAGACTCGTGAGCCCCCACGTAACGCCGTCATTCTGCACGAGCGACACTTCTACTGCCCGCGTGTCGGGCTCCGTCGCACGAATCGTCAGGTGTAACGCACCATACGTGCCCGAGTTGGTAACCCCCGCAAAGAGAGTCGAGCCATCGAACGGGAAATCGAACGAACGCGCATCGGGTTTTCCCGCAAAAGCATTTGGCTCGGCCTTAAACACATACGGTTTCGCAACTGTATCCGGCAGTGCCTCCCGCACAATGTCCGCACACAGTATCGACGCCACCGCAAAGACACCACAGACAACAACCGCCTTCCCCAACATTCCGAATCCTCCGTGTAACGTCCGCCGCCACCTACTTCCCCACGTTCCGACCGGGCAAGACCGTGTCGCGCGCGATGCGGCGCGTTTCGGGGTGGTCGAGCGTGTAGTGCAGACCGCGGCTCTCTTTGCGGCGCATCGCGCTGCGCACGATCAGTTCGCCCACGAGCGCGAGGTTGCGCAACTCCAGCGTGTCGGCCGTGACCAGATAATCAAAGTAATACTCGCGGATCTCGCGGCGCAGGTTGCGGATACGGCGCAACGCGCGTTCCAGCCGCTTGTCGGTGCGCACGATCCCTACATAGTCCCACATGCAGGTGCGGACCTCCATCCAGTTGTGCGCCACCATCACCGCCTCGTCGCTCGCCACCGCCGTACCGTACTCCCAGTCCGGAATGCGCAGCGGATCGGGCACCCTCTCCGGATGGGCCACGATCTGGTCCGCCGTCTGATAGGCGCACACCAACGCTTCCAGCAGCGAGTTGCTGGCCAGGCGGTTGGCGCCGTGCAGGCCCGTGCAGGCGGTCTCGCCGACGGCGTAGAGGCCCGGCAGCGAGGTTACGCCGCTGACCGAGGCACGGATGCCGCCACAGCAGTAGTGGGCCGAGGGCACGATCGGGATCAGATCACGCGCCATGTCGATGCCGAAGCTGAGGCAGGTTTCGTAAATGTTGGGGAAACGCTCCCGCAGGAAAGCTTCGGATTTGTGGCGGATGTCCAGGCAGCAATAGGGCGAACCGGTGCGCTTCATCTCGGAGTCGATCGCGCGCGCCACGACGTCGCGGGGCGCGAGCGCACCGCGCGGATCGTACTTCTTCATGAAGGGACGCCCCTCCGCGTCGGTCAGCCCCGCCCCTTCGCCGCGCACCGCCTCGCTGATCAGGAAGCGCTTGGCCTGCGGATGGTAGAGGCAGGTCGGATGGAACTGGATGAACTCCATGTTCGCGATTTCGGCGCCCGCGCGCCAGGCGAGCGCGACGCCATCCCCCGTGGCGATATCGGGGTTGCAGGTATACAGGTAGACCTTGCCGCAGCCGCCGGTCGCCAGAATCGTGTGGGGCGAACGCACGGCATAGATCTCGCCGGTCGGCTGGTCGAGCACATACGCGCCAACACAGCGGTTCTCACCGGTCGCCTTCAACCAGCGTGTGGTGATCAGGTCGATCACCATCGTGTACTCAAGCGTCTGGATGTTGGGGGTCTGGCGCACCCGCTCGACCAGCACCGACTCCACGCGCTGGCCAGTGATGTCGCCGGCGTGCAGCACGCGTCGCTGCGAATGCCCGCCCTCGCGTCCGAGATCATAGCCCGGGGCACCGTCGGCCCGCGTGTTGAAGCGCACGCCCAGCGCCTCCAGATCGGCGATCCGCGCCGGCCCGCCGGCCACGATCTCACGCACGACCTCTTCGCGGCAGAGCCCCGCACCGGCGACCAGCGTGTCGGCCACGTGCTGCTCGAAGCTGTCGCCGGGCTCCATCACACAGGCGATGCCGCCCTGCGCACGGTTGGTGTTGCAGTCGTCGAGCTTCTTCTTGGTCACCAGAAGCACACGCCCTTCGCGAGCCAGATAGAGCGCGCTCATCAACCCGGCGATCCCGCTGCCCACAACGAAGTAATCACAAGACTCTATGCGCATACCATCCCCGTCCTGATTCCCGCAACCGAGCGCGGGAGTTCCACAAAGGAGATGTATCGTACCACTGACGGACGATTCCTCAAAGACACCTTTTGTATGATTGGCTGTTTTTTGGTAACGTAAGAATCCCAATTTTCGTGACGAAAGGTTTTTTATGATCCGAGTGAAAGTGGTAGGCGCTACAGGTTATGGCGGTGTGGGCATCACTGAGTTGCTCTTGCAGCACCCCGAGGCCCAACTGGTGTCCTTGGTGGCGCGCGAAGACGTGGGGCTCCCGATCTCCGCCGTTTACCCGCATCTTGAAGGATTCTGCGATCTGCCGGTTCTGGCGGCGGACGATCCGCGCACGGAAGAGCCGGTTGATCTCGTTTTCTTTGCGACGCCTGACAAGGTCGGCATGACGGCCGCCGGCAAGGAGTTGGCCCGCGGCGCGAAGATCATCGACTATAGCGGCGACTTCCGCTTCACGACGACCGACGCTTATGCCGATTACGCCACGCGTATCGGCCAGGATCCCACGCACGCGGCCCCCGAGTTGCTGGGACGCAACGCCTACGGACTGGCCGAGTTGCACCGTGACGAGATCCGCAAAGCGGACATCGTGGGGAACCCCGGCTGTTTCGCATGCAGCTGCATCCTGGGGCTGGCACCGGCCGTGCAGCATGGCCTGCTCGAACCGGCCAGTATCATCTGCGACTGCAAAACCGGCGTCTCCGGCGCCGGCAAGAAAGTGAACGCCTCGTTCCACTACCCGGTCCGCTACGAGCAGATGAACGCCTACAAGCTGGCCGGCCACCAGCACGTCTGCGAGGTCGAGCGTGAACTGGGCCTGCTTGCCGGCGGCGAGGTCAAGATCACCTTCACCGCCCAGGTCGTGCCGGTCTGCCGCGGCATCCTCTCGACGCTCTACGGGACGCTCTGCCGTCCCATGAGCGAAGCAGAGCTGGTGGCGCTTTACCGCGATTTCTTCAAGCACAGTCCTTTCGTGCGCGTCTACGACAGCAAGGCCGCCATCGGCACACTGCATGTGCGCGGCACCAATTTCTGCAACCTGGTGGTCAGCGCAGACAGCCGCGTCAACCGCCTGCGCATTGTCGCCCACATCGACAACCTGATGAAGGGCCAAGCCGGCTCGGCGCTCCAGAACATGAACCTCATGTTCGGGTTGCCCGAGACCGCAGGCCTCAACCGCCCGGGGATCTACCCATGAGCAGCTCGAAAAAACCGGCACCGAAAAAAGCGGCCAAAAACGCCGCTCCCGCCCCCACCCGCACTGCGGCACCGTCCACCCCCCCCCATCGGCATCATAAACCGGGGCTGGGACGCGGCCTAGGCGCGTTGATCAGTCACGCTGCCGCCGTCCCGCAACCGGCAGCCGCAACCCCGCTTGCGGCGCCAGTCGCGACACCCGCGCAAGTACCCGGCACCGCCACGCCGACCGTGCCCACGACCGCGCCGGCCGGCCAGCAATCGCAACAGTGGGTGTTCGAAGTCCCGACCGGCGAGATCCTGCGCTCGCCCTGGCAGCCGCGCCAGACTTTCGACGAAGAGGCGCTGCGCGAACTCGCGGAGTCGATCCGCGCCAACGGCGTGATCCAGCCGTTGATCTGCCGTAAAAACAGCGACAACCGTTTCGAGCTGATCGCAGGCGAACGCCGCCTGCGCGCCGCGATGGAGGCCGGTGTCGCCAAAGTGCCGATCATTCTCGTGGACGCCGAGGACCGGCGCGCAGCCGAAATGGCGATCATTGAGAACATCCAGCGCCAGGATCTGAATGTCATCGAAGAGGCTGAAGGCTATCGCACGCTGGCCGAGACCTTCAATCTCACGCAGCAGGAGGTCGCCGACCGCATCGGCAAGGCGCGCGCCAGCGTGACCAACGCCCTGCGCCTGCTCGACCTGCCTGACGAGGTCAAACAGCTCGTCGGCAGCGGACGGCTTTCCACCGGGCACGCCAAGGTATTGCTGAGCCTGACCGACACCACCGAACAGATTCTGCTCGGGCGCAAATGCGTGACCGAGGAACTGACCGTCCGTTCTCTGGAAAGACTGATCCAGCGCCGCAAGGCCGATCTTGCGGGACAAGAAGCGCGCCGTCCCGGCAAACCCGACCTGCCCGAGAGCTACGTGCGCGACCTGACCGATCGCCTGCACAAGCATTTCGGCACCGCCGTTCGACTCATCCCCGGCGTCACGCACGCCAACGGCAAGCATACCAAAGGCGTGCTGGAAATCGACTTCTACGACAACGACGATCTCGACCGCCTCCTGAACCTGTTCGGCATCACCGTGAATTGACAGCGGACGACACGGAGGCGGACGACACGGAGGTCGTCCCTCCATCATGGGAAACCAGGGTTTATCGGCAGGATGAGACACGTTCGATGCGTAATCGGAAATCGTTGAGAAAGCTGCACTGGATTTGCGGCGTGTTGTTACTCGCACTCGTGGGATGTGGCGACAAGCCGCCCGCCACTCAGGCCGCACCGGCACGCCCCGCACTTGCCTTCTCCCCGGCGCAGGCGACGCAAGCCCTCGCGCACGTCACCGGATTGGTGGAACAATGCACGCCGCGCGATGCCGGGACACCCGGCGCGGAAAAGGCGGCGCAGTGGATTCAGAAGCTTCTGACTGAACGCGGCGTCGAGGCGCGTATCGACAGCTTCACCGACCGCACCCCTCGCGGACAGAAAGCGTTCTTCAATGTGCTCGCCACGATTCCCGGCACTGGAGACGGTTGGATTATCCTGCTCTCGCATTTCGACACCATGAGTGGCATCGGCGGGGGATTTCAGGGGGCAGACGACGGCGGATCTTCCACGGGCCTCCTCATCGAATTGGCCGCAATCCTACGCGCGGCGGGGCCGTTGCCCCACAACATGCTCTGCGGTTTCATGGACGGCGAGGAGTGTATGCTCGCCTACAGCGATCACGATGGCTTCCATGGCAGTAAGCGGCTCGCCAGGCAGATGAAGACAGAAGGACGCGCCGTCAAGGCCGTGATCCTGATGGACATGGTCGGTGACCGCGACCTCAAGCTCACGGTGCCCCGTAACGGCACCGCCGCATTGCGGCTACTGGCTCTGAAGGCGGCCGAGGCCACCGGCGACCGTGACCGTATCGGCCTGTTTGACGGCATCATCTACGATGACCACCAGGCCTTTCTCGATCTCGGGTTTCCGGCCGTCAACCTGATCGATTTTGAGTTTGGCAGCAGCCCGGGCGCGAATGACTATTGGCACACCCCGGCGGATACACTCGACAAACTCTCGGCTGACAGCCTGCTGACGACGGGCCGTATCGTGCTGGAGATGATTAACCGCTTGTGACTGTGTGCATGAGTATGAGCCAACAGCGTGCTTTCTTTTTGACGGTTGACGGACGCGCACTGTCCGCCACCTGTTTTGTGCCGGACACCGTGCGCGGTGCCGTGCTGTGCGTCCCGCCGCTCGTCGAAGAGCGCAAGGGTGCCCTGCCAGCCTTTGTGCAGACCGCCCGCGCATTGGCGTCACGGGGCATCGCTGTCTTGCTGACCGATCTGCGCGGCTGCGGCGACTCCGACGGCGCTTTCGAAGAACAGGAACCCGAGGGCTTCGAGCGTGACTGTGATGCGGCCTGGGCATGGCTGACCGCTCAATTCCCGAATGTCCCGCGCGCGGCGCTCGGGTTACGCTGCGGTGCACTGCTGGCACTGCGCCTGGCGGCGCGCCATCCTGATATGGCCGCCTGCCTCTTATGGGCACCGGTCTCCGGATCTGATTTCATCCGCCAACTCCTGCAGCGCCGCATGGTCAATGACATGGTGGCGTATGGTAAAGCGCGGGAAGGGCGCGCCGATCTGGAAGCCCGCTTACGTGCCGGCGGACGCGTTGACCTCGACGGTTACTCGGTGACCGGCGCACTCTACACTTGGTTGTGCGCACTGACACCGCAGCCGTGTCCCGTGCCGCTCTGCGTGAGCGCAGGCGGGCACGATCTGCGGACAGCGGAAGCATGTGTGGCTGCACGCGCCGATGCGACAAGTCTGGACGCGCGCTACCCGCCATTTTGGAACACCGTCGGGCACGTGGATCTTTCCGCGCTGGTCACGGCCAGCGTGGACTGGCTGGACGAACGCCTGAAGGGGCCGTCCGTTGCCGCGCCGACGCTTACCGTGTCCTCGCAAACGGTCACGGCCGAGCTGATGACACTGCCGACCGCAGACGGTGCGGTGCAAGCCATTCTGGACCGGCCAACGGACACACCACGCGCAGGCGCGCTCTTTCTGCACGGCTGGTCGGGAGACCGCACCGGGCCGCATCGGCTCTTCACCGACTTCGCACGCCAGCTCACGACGCGGGGGCACCTGTGTCTACGTCCCGATTTTATCGGCCGTGGCCTGAGTGACGGCGCGGCATCGCAGGCCTCCATCGCCGGCATGGCCGAGACCGCGCGCGCCGCGCTGGCGGAGCTACGCGCACGTCTGCCGACAGGCGCTCCGGTGCGCGTCGTCGCGATCTGCTCGGGGTGCAAGGTCGCGATCACGTTGGCGGCGGACGCCCCCGACATCGACCGTTTAGTCCTCTGGTCCGCCGAATCGATGGGCGACCTGCGCAGTGCGGCCACCGGCATCCGCAAGGCCGGCGCGATGTTGCTGACATACGCGAAGAAGCTGACGCGTCCTGAAACGTGGCGCAAACTCCTCAGCGGCAAGGTTCAGACCGGCATGGTGGCCAAAGCGCTGGTCAAGCAGGAGACGCGCAGCGCGGCGGAAGCCGCTTGGGAGAACGGCGTGCTCGCGCGTTTCCGCGCGTTCCGCCGACCGATCCTTTTTGTCTTCGGCGGATCCGACCCAGACGCGCCGGGTTCACGCGCCGCGTATGAACGGTATTGCAGGCAGCACGGCATCCCGTACCAGACGCACCTGATCGCGCAGGCCGGCCACAGCTACTACGGCGAAGCCTGGACGCGCGAACTCTTCGAGCAGACGCTGGCATGGCTGTCCTGAGTGGCATCGGCAGGTTTGAAGTGATGGCGTCAGGAAAGTTACAGGTGTAACCGTAAACCGTGCTCTTCGGAGCATCATTTTTTGTCTTACTGACACTGCGGACGTGACTTTTTTAGCGAGGCGATTATGGCAATCGGTAGAGCGATTCAGTATGAGAGCCTTGAGAAATACCGGCAGCTTGTGCCGCGGGCGTCCCGCCCGTGAAATGCATGGACTGGATGCCCACGCCACCCCCGGCGGCCCGCCCGTTGCTACAGGAAGCGCATCCTCCCTTGACCTTGCCGAACGCATACCGCATACTGTGAGGCGTCAACTGATTTGAAGGACGTTATGACGCTAACAGGCACATTCACCGCATTGGTCACCCCGTTCAACACCGACGGCAGTGTTGACTACTCCGCGCTACGTGATTTGGTGCGTTGGCAAATCGAAAACGGCGTGACCGGTCTTGTGCCGGTCGGCACCACCGGTGAATCGCCCACACTCGAGTTTGCCGAGCACATCCAGGTCATCAGCGCGACCGCTGAAGCCGCAGCCGGGAAGGCTGTGATCATCGCCGGTACCGGCGCCAACTCGACCGCCGAAGCAATCGAACTGACCCGCGCCGTACTGGATGTTGGCGTCGATGCCACGCTACAGGTCACCCCCTATTACAACAAGCCCAATGCCGAAGGGCTATACCGCCACTTTATGTCGATCGCCGACCTGGGCCTGCCGGTCGTGCTCTACAACGTGCCGGGACGCGCAGGCAAGGAGATTCCGCTGGATGTGGTCGTCCGGCTGTCGTCGCACCCCAACATCGCGGCCATCAAAGAGGCGGCCGGCAGCGTGGACCGCGTCAGCGCCATCCGGAACGCTTGCGAACTGCCGGTGCTGTCGGGCGATGACAGCCTGGCGCTCCCCATGATCAGCGTCGGCGCCTGCGGCGTGATCAGCGTGGCGTCCAACGTGATCCCCAAAGAGATGTCGACGCTGATCCGCCTCGCGCTCGCGAACGATCTGGCCGGCGCGCGCGAGTTGCACCGCGTCTATTATCCGCTGTTCCGCGACCTTTTTATCGACACCAACCCGATCCCTGTGAAGACGTCGCTGGCGCTGATGAGCCGGGTCGGGCCGACGTTCCGGCTGCCGCTCTGCGAGCCGACGGAAGCCGTCCGCGACCAATTGAGCCGTACCCTGCGCAGCCTGAACCTTCTTTAACCTCAATACGGAAACGATCTTGATGAAAATCGCGATTCTTGGTGCGGCCGGGCGTATGGGCCAGAACCTGTTGCGCTGTGCGGGCAAGTTCGACGGTTGTACGGTTATTGCAGCCACCGAGTGCCCGGGCCATCCGGCGATCGGTTCGCGCGTGAAGGCGGTCAGCGGCATGCTGAACGTTGAGGCCATCCCTGACGCGCTTTGTTACACCGACCAGTGGCCCGAACAGGCCGAAGCCGTGATCGACTTCACCTTTCATACCACGATCAAAGACCATCTTGCGAACGCGGTGGAAAACGGCCAAGCCTTTGTGCTGGGAACCACCGGACTGACCGATGACGAAAAGCAGAGCGTCTGCTCGGCTTCCCAGAAGATCCCGATCGTCTGGGCACCCAACATGAGCCTGGGCGTCAACCTGCTGCTCGAACTCGTGCGCCGCTCGGCCGCCGTTCTCGGCCCCGACTACGACGCCGAGATCGTTGAAATACACCACCGTCTTAAGAAAGACGCACCGAGCGGCACCGCGCTCGGGCTTGCCGAGGCGTTGGCCGAAGGGCGCGGCGTCGATCTCAAGGATGTCGCCTGCTACGGCCGCGAAGGCATGCCCGGCGAACGGCCGCGCGGAGAAATCGGCATTCATGCGCTGCGCGGCGGCGCAACGATTGGAGACCACACCGTCATGTTCGTGGCCGACGAGGAGCGGATCGAATTGACGCATCGTGCCAACAGCCGCGAGGCGTTCGCGACGGGAGCGCTGCGTGCCGCACTCTGGCTCCAAGGCCGCGCACCCGGCATCTACACGATGCGACACGTGCTCGGGTTTGAATCCGTGTGAGGAACGTGCACCACAGCCCACAGGTTTACGAATCTGTTCTCTCCCTCGGCAGCAACGAGGGTGACCGGCTGTTGTGGTTGACTCGCGCCCGCACGGCGCTCGCCGCTGAGAGCGCAATCACCGTTCGGGCCTGCTCGCCGATTTACGAGACCGATCCGGTCGGCGTGCCCGAAGCCTTCGCGCGGCAGCGTTATCTCAACCAGATCGTTATTGTTGAGACCGCACTCGATCCGAAAGCCTTTTCCAATCTTTTGCATGCCCTCGAACGGCGGCTGGGACGCACACGCGGCCCCGTACGTAATCTGCCGCGGACGCTCGACATCGACATCATTACCTTCGGAGACATGTGTTCGGCTGATCCCGAGCTGACGCTCCCCCACCCACGCGCCGGGACACGCCGGTTCGTGTTGCAGCCGCTCGCCGATCTGCGTCCGGATGCGCGTCTGCCGGGTGACCCGCTCACGGTCATCGAACGGTTGCGTGACCTGCCCGAGATTCCGCGCGTCACGTATTTCGCAGCGCCCGACGGCAGTGACAGCGTTTCATGTGCACCACATTCTGGAGGAAAACCATCACGATGAAACAACTTGCCCCTTATTCAATGGGTATCGGCGACCGGTTCGGCCAACAGGGCGCTGCACAACTCGATGCGTTCCGCCTGCTGGCCGCGCAGGAAGGTGTGACCGCAGTACCGGTCTGGAACAAATCGAACCGCGAACACACCCTGATCGGCACGACGCCGCAGAGCGTGCGCGAAGAAGCCGATGCGGCGGTGCGCAGCGCCGCGTGGTCAGCCCCCTACTTCGTGGATGCCGACCACATCACCTTGAAGAACGTCGATCCGTTCATCGGCTCTTCAGATTTCTTCACGCTGGACGTCGCCGACTACATCGGCGAGGCCCTGAGCGAAAGCGAGATCTACGCGTTCATCGGACGGCATGAGGATCTCATCGGCTCCCACATGATCGAGGGACTGGAGCAGCCGTTGACCCTGACGCGCCCGTACCTGGCCGAGTGCCTGCGCACCACACTCTTTGCGGTACGCCAGGCGGGTCGCCTCTACCGGCACATCGTGGAGGTCAAGAGGTCGGACGATTTCGTGACCGAGGTCTCGATGGACGAGACCGAGCTGCCGCAAACACCGGAAATGCTTTTTGTGATTCTCGCCGCCATCGCGGACGAGGGTATCCCGGCGCAGACCATCGCGCCCAAGTTCACCGGCCGTTTCAACAAAGGGGTCGATTACGTGGGTGACCCTCAGGTGTTTGCGGCTGAATTCGACGCCGACGTCTGTGTGGTGCGCGATGCGGTGCGGCGCTTCGGACTGCCAGCAACGCTCAAACTGAGCGTGCACTCAGGAAGCGACAAATTCTCGCTCTATCCTGCAATCGCGCAGAGCCTGGCCCGACACGGCGCGGGCGTACACGTCAAGACCGCCGGCACCACCTGGCTGGAAGAGGTGATCGGACTGGCCAAATCCGGCGGTGACGGTCTCGCCGTCGCCAAAGAGATCTACCGCCTGGCCCTGGCGCGCTTCGACGAACTGTGTGCGCCGTATGCGACGGTGATCGACGTGCAGCGTGAACGTTTGCCACGGCTCGATGAGGTCGAGGGCTGGAACGCGGGCCGTTTCGCCGCGACACTCAAGCATGTCCCCGACGACTCGCAGTTCAATCCGGACTTCCGGCAATTCATGCATGTCTCCTTCAAGATCGCGGCTGAACTGGGCCCGCGTTATCTGGACGTGCTGCGAGCCTGTGAGCCGGTGGTCGCCAAGCATGTCACCGAAAATCTGTACGAGCGTCACCTTAAACCACTGTTTGGTGCGCTGCGTCCGCCACAGTAACAGGCAGGATTGATCCCTAAACTCAGGAGGGAACGCAGGCTAATGAACCTTTCAAACGGAATTCGGGCGTGGGGAAGAATCGGTTGTTTCGTATTGGCGTGCGTTGCCGTGTACGGACGCGAACCGCTGTCGGTCAGAGTCAAAACGACACCGGGCGGGCCACAGATTCACGTCAACGGGAAACCGATACCGCCGCGCTTTTTCTGGGGATCCGAAAACACCGGATACGTGAAGGCCGGCGCCGACTGGTCGGCAAGTCAGTTTGATTTCACACCGGAATCGGATGCTCCAGGCAACGCCACGCTCCATTTCCGTTTTGCCGACACATCGGGAGAGGTCTGGCTTAAAGATCTGCGGATCATCGACACGATGACCGGTAACGACGTGCTCCCGATCGGCAGTTTTTCGTCCGAGGACGCGTTCAGGTGCTGTTGGAACGTCTGGCCCCGCGGCAACACGAACACCGTAGGGACGTTGACTTTCGCCGATCATGCGTTGCGCGTGACGCTGCGCGCAACTGCCGCCGGCGCTACGCGGCCGGACTTTCACCTTCACAGTCAACGCATGACCCTCGCCAAGGGGCGCACCTACCGCTGTTCCTTCACTTTGAAGGCCGCGCCTGCGCAGAACGTGTTGCCCTGTGTGTACCGCGTCGACCATGGACACCACTCGCGCATCGGCGGACCGCTCGGCTCGTTTTATACGCAAATCGCGTTGGCGCGTGACGCCGGTGTCCATCTGGTTTCTTTTGCGGCCCCAGCCTGCTGGACGCCGCCGGAACAGGCGCAGGACTGGTCACCGCTCGATGCCCTGTGCCGCCGTATTATTGCCGTCAACCCATCGGTGTTACTGGTTCCCCGCATCAGTGCCAACGCACCCGGTTGGTGGCTGGAACGTCAACCAGACGCGCGTATGGTCTACGACGGCAAGACCCCCTACCCCATCTCGTGCGTCTCGGACCATGCCTACCGCTCTGCCGTTTGCGCGCATCTGGAAGCGTTGACGCGTCACCTGCGTGAAACCTTCCCACACCATTTCGCGGGTGTGCACCCTTGTGGGCAAAACACCGGCGAATGGTTTTATTACAACTCTTGGGAACGTCCGCTCAGTGGCTACGACCCCGCGACACGCGACGCTTTCCGGGCCTGGCTCGCGGCGCGCGGCGTCCCCGATGCGGCGACGGCCGAACCGCCGGGACACGAAGCGCGGCGGGCGCACCCTTACGGTCTCTTGCGCGATCCCGCGCATGAGCGCCGACTGATCGACTTCGCCCTGTTCCAGCAGGAAGAGATGGCCGGCCATGTGCTGGCCATGGCGGCCGCCTGCCGCCGCGGTTCCGGCGGACAGGCGCTGACGCTCTTTTTCTACGGTTACGGCTTTGAATTCGCGCCGCTCAGCAACGGGGCGCCGACCAGCGGCCATTACGCGTTGGGAAAAATACTGCGGCACGGCGCTGCGGACATCGATATTCTCTGCTCGCCGATCTCGTATACCGACCGCAAATGGTTGGGCACCGCTCCGGTGATGAGCGCCGCCGAGAGCGTGATGCGCAGCGGCATCCTGTGGCTCAACGAGGATGACTCTCGCACGTATCTTGACCCACGTAAACAGGCGCACACGCAGGAGGGCGGATTGGTGAATCTGCAACAGACCCAACAGGTGATGCTGCGCAACACCGCGCAGGCCGCGTTGCGCGGTTTCGGCACCTGGTGGATGGATCTGCCCGGCCAGGGCTGGTTCAACGATGCCGCCATCTGGCGGGAGATCGTGCGGCTGAGACCGGTCGATGAGGCCATGTGCCGCAGACCACAGCCGTTCACCCCGGAGATCGCGGCCATCATCGACGAGACGAGCATGTGCCATCTGGCCGCCGGTTCGGCTGTGGCGGCGCGTCCGCTCATCTACGAAGGGCGCGCGGCGCTCGGTCGCTGCGGTGCCCCCTACGGCCAATATCTGATGGCGGATGCGCTTGCCGGCAAGGTGCCGGCACGCCTGCTGTTTTATCTGTCCGCCTGGTGTCTGGACGATGCGCAACGCCAAGTGCTGGCGGCGCAGCGGCGCGACAACATCTGGACGACGGTGACCGGCTGGTTCGGTGCACAGGGCACCGTACGCGTCTGGTGCTGGGCACCAGGCTATCTCCGTCCGGAACGGGCCGATCTCAGCGGCATCGCGGAGGTGACCGGATTCACGGTGCGTCCGGCGCATGTGGAGACGGCGCAGGCGACGCCTACCGCGTACGGGCGGCAGCGCGGCCTGGCGCGTGCGTGGGGACCGACCGCCAAGGTGACACCGCTGTTTACGGTCGAGGCCTCTGGCGAGGAGGTCTGGGCCACGTACACCGACGGTTCGCCTGCCGTGGCGGTGCGCCGTGCCGGTACCGGCTACGATGTTTTTGTCGGCGTCCCGCAGCTCACGCCCGAACTGGTGCATGCGCTCGCGCGGCTGGCGGGAATCCACTGCTACACCGAGCCGGGAAACGCGCTCTGGGCGGCGAACAGGCACATTGCCATACAGGCCCACACTAACGGTACGGCACGCATCGACACCGGACGGCGTACCCGTGTCATCGATGCGCTCGACGGCACCGCGCTCGGCAAAGGGCCGGTCATCACGCTCGACATGCAGCCGGGCGACGTCCGCGTGTTACGCGACTGATTCCTCTCTCCCGTCAATTGCCGATTGCTGATTGCCAATGCCTGCCCCCTATCCTTGCAATCGCCATACGCATGTTTTATCATCTGACCGGTTTTGAAGAAGGAAGCAGAATGCGTCTTACAGCCTGAGTCGTTTATGAATGTTGAACACCGTTACCGCGAATTTCTGCCGGAGGCCCGGCGCGTTGTCGTCAAGATCGGGACCCGTGTCATCGCCCAGCCTTCCGGCCGCCCGGACATGCGTCCCCTGCGCAGCCTCGTGAAGCAGGTCGCAAAGTTGCACCGCAAGGGATACGAGGTGCTGTTGGTCTCGTCCGGTGCCGTCGGTGCCGGCATTGAAGCCTTGGGCATGAAGTCGCGCCCTACCGCAGTGCCTGACCTCCAGATGTGCGCGGCCGTGGGCCAGGCCCGCCTGATGGCGCACTACGAGGAGCTGTTCGGGGCCGAGGGCATCGTGATCGGCCAGGTTCTGCTGACGCATGCCGACTTCCAGCACCGCATCCGCTTCGCCAACGCCAAGCGGACGATGGAGCACATGATCCGCCACCACGTGATCCCGATCATCAACGAGAACGACGTGGTGGCGGATGAGGAGATCAAGGCCGACCTGTCGCTCGGCGATAACGATTACCTCGCCGCGCTGGTGGTCAAGCTCACCCGCGCCGACCTGCTGATTATCCTCAGCACGGTCGACGGCGTGCTCGACAGCGATGGCCAGCGCGTCCGCTGCATTGAGAACATGGCCGAAGCCTTTGGCTTGGTGAAACCGGTCGAGGCCGGCGGGCTCTCCAAAGGCGGCATGGACTCCAAACTGCGTGCCGCCCAGATCGCCACCAAGGCCGGTTGTGGCGTGGTAATCGCAGGCGGTCGTACCAAGAATGTGCTGACCGATATCATGGCCGCAAACGACGTCGGCACCCTGATTCTGAGCAGTGCGCTCTGACGTGTCCGCTTGATGTGCCAGCCGTCGCGACGTTGTCCGCTATTTTCTTGAGGTTACATGATGAACGTACATGACTCCATACGCAAACTCGGCGATCAGGCATTGACAGCTTCGCGGCGCATGGTGCGCTTGTCCTCACGCAGGAAGAACGCCATCCTGCTCGCCATGGCCGACGCTATCGACAGCCAGCGGGCCCTGATCCAAGCTGCCAACGGGCAGGACATCGCCGCCGCCCGGGCCGCCGGTCTTTCCGGTGCCATGATCGACCGTCTGACGCTCACCGACGCGCGGATCGACGCGATGGTCAGGGGTATCCGCGAGGTGGCCGCGCTGGCCGATCCCGTCGGCAAGAAAATCTGGAAGCGCACGCGCCCCAACGGGCTGGTCATCGAAAAGCGCCGCGTGCCCCTCGGCGTCATCGTGATCATCTACGAGTCGCGCCCCAACGTCACCGCCGACGCCGCCGTGCTCTGCCTCAAGACCGCCAACGCAGTGATTTTACGCGGCGGCAAAGAGGCGATCCACTCCAATCTCGCCATCGTGCGCGCCTTACAGGAGGGCGGCGTCGCAGCCGGCATGCCCGAGCATGCGGTGCAACTGGTCGAGACCACCGACCGCGAGGCGGTGCGTGAACTGGTGCAGATGGACGACCGCGTGGACGTGGTCATCCCGCGCGGCGGCGAATCGCTGATCCGCGCCGTGGTCGAGCAGGCGCGCGTGCCGGTGCTCAAGCATTACAAGGGGGTCTGCCATGTGTTCGTCGATGCCGACGCCGACCTCGATCAGGCGCTGGCCATCGTGGAGAACGCCAAATGCCAACGCCCCGGCGTGTGCAATGCGTTGGAAACCTTGCTCGTACATGAACAGGCTGCAGCCGCTTTTCTACCTAAACTCGCCGCGATGGCGGCGAGCCGCTCCGTTGAACTGCGCGGTTGCAACGCCACGCGGGCGTACATTCCCAACTGCGTGCCTGCCATAGAGAAGGATTGGTACGCGGAGTATCTCGACCTGATTCTCGCCGTGCGCGTGGTTCCGGATGTCCAGACCGCCATCCGACACATCAACACATACGGCTCGCACCACTCCGACGCAATCGTCACGCGCGATGCCCGTCATGCCAAGCTGTTCCTCAAAGAGGTCGATTCGGCGGCGGTCTACGTCAACGCCTCAACACGTTTCACCGACGGCGGCGAATTTGGCATGGGCGCGGAAATGGGTATCAGCACCGACAAGCTCCACGCCCGCGGACCGATGGGGCTTGAAGAACTGACCACCTACAAATACGTGGTCACCGGCAACGGTCAGATCCGTTGAAACACCAGCGCATGGAAAAGAAACGCACAACGAGAAACGCCAAGCTGGCCGATTTGATCGCGGCCATCTCGGCGGCGCGCCGTATCCTCATCACCGGACACGTCCGGCCCGATGGCGATTCGTTGGGATGCATGATCGCGCTGAGCCACCTGCTCACACGCGCAGGCCATACGGCTGTGGCCACCGCTGATCGCAGTGCCCTCGGCGGCCCCGGTTTTCTCAGCGGTGTCAAGCGCCTTATTCCACCGGAGGCGGTCGCCCGTAAACGCTTCGACCTGCTGATCTCGCTGGATTGCGGATCATTCGACCGCCTGCCGGAGTCCATCCAGCCGCTCGCACGCACTTTGCCGGTCATCAACATCGACCATCACCGCACCAACACGCGCTTCGGCACCTGGAACTGGATTGAGGACCATGTGTCATCCACGGCCGAGCTGGTCTGGCGTCTCGCGCGCAAAGCCGGCTGGCCGTTAGACTCGGTCGCGGCCGAAGCGCTCTGGGTGGCGCTCATCACCGATTCGGGACGTTTCGCCTACGACCAGACCACGCCCGCCACGCTGCGCTGCGGTGCCGACCTGTTGCGCTACGGTGTGCGCACCGCCTACATCAACGACAAGATCTACTGCTCGTTCAGCCGTACCACGATGGAGCTGAAAAAGCGTGCCTTCCGTACGCTGACCATCCGCAACGACAACACCGTGGCCGCGGTCACGCTGACCGGCAAGGATTTTGAAGAGACGGGCGGAACCAAAGCCGATGTCGAGGACGTCATCGAGATCCCGCGCAGCCTGATCGGCAACCGTGTCGCGATCTTTTTCTACGGGAATGAGGAAGACAGCGGCGAAACACGTGTCAGCGTACGTACACGCGAACCGCTGGATGCCACGGCACTGGTCCGGCCCTTCGGCGGCGGCGGGCATTCGCGCGCCGCAGGCTGCACGATCAAGGAGCCGCTCGCACAGGCCAAAAAGATCTTTTTCAAGGCGGTCGACGACCTGCTCGCGCAGCATCCCTTGGACGAAAAATTGAACGAAACCGTTGAGTCTTGAACGATGGAAGTTAAAGGAGTCTCATGTCCAGCATCTTCAAAGCATATGACATTCGCGGCATTTACGGACAGGATCTGACCGATGACATGGCCTACGCGATCGGTCGCGCGTTCGTCACCTTCACCGCCTGTCGGAAGGTTGTCGTGGCCCGTGATATCCGCCCCCATTCGGAACCGCTGTTCGCTGCATTGGCCAAGGGCCTGACGGAACAGGGCACCGACGTCATCGATATCGGGCACGGCTCTACGCCGATGTCCTACTTTGCCAACGGCACGTTAGGCGCGGACGCCAGCATCATGATCACCGCCTCGCACAATCCCGCGGAGTGGAATGGCTTTAAGCTATGCCGTGCCCAGGCCATGCCGATCAGTGGTGCGACCGGCATCAAAGAGATCGAGCGCATCGTGGCCGAGGGTAGCTTCGCGCCCAAAAACGTCCCCGGCACCATCAGCCAGACCGACGTTCAGGAGGCCTATAGCCGCCATGTGGCCCAGTTCGCGCATCTGCAGAAACCGGTGCATGTGGCGATCGATTTCGCCAACGGCATGGGCATCTGGGAGGTCAAGGCGCTGAAGGGCTTGATCACTTGGGACGGCCTCTACGAGGATCCGGACGGACGCTTTCCGAATCACGAGGCGAACCCGCTGCACCACGCCACGCTGGCCGATCTGCAAGCCAAGGTACGCGCTGGCGGGTATGCCTTCGGCGTGGCCTACGATGGCGATGCTGACCGCGCCGGATTCGTCGATGAGCGTGGCGAGATCATTCCGATGGACCTCATCACCGCGCTGATTGCGCAGGATGTGCTGGCTGCACGCAAAGGCGTGATCTTCTATGACCTGCGCAGCAGTTGGGCGGTTAAAGAGGCGATCGAAGCCGCGGGCGGCACCCCGATGATGAGCCGCGTCGGCCACGCCTTCATCAAACAGCAGATGCGCGAACATGACGCGCTCTTCGCCGGTGAGCTGAGCGGCCACTACTATTTCAAGGACAACTTCACCGCAGAAAGCTCAGCCCTCGCGATTCTCTCGCTGGCGAATATCGTCAGCAAGTCCGACCGCCCGCTCTCCGAGCTGATTGCGCCGCTGCGCAAATACTTCGCGAGCGGTGAAATCAATACCCATGTCACGCGCGATCCCAAGGCGATTCTGGACGAGCTGCGCACCGCGTATGCCGATGGCCGCGTTTTTGAGCTGGACGGCGTCAGCGTCGAATACGCCGACTGGTGGTTCAACGTGCGCTGCTCAAACACCGAGCCGCTGGTGCGCCTGAATCTGGAAGCCCGCTCCGAGGCGCTGATGACCGCCAAGCGCGATGAGATCCTGGCGATTATTCGTAAATAGCCCAGGCACGCCAAGGTGAGCCCTGCGCAGACAGGCAACGCGCAACGCTCAAGTTTCAACGCTCAACGCTCAACTTTCAACGCTCAACGCTCAAGTTTACAGGGAAGGACAGTATGGTCAACCAAGCCGTGCATGACGAGTTGCTAAGAAAGTTTCAGGCGCACTTCGGGCGCGAGCCCGAAGTGGTCGCCTACGCGCCAGGGCGCATTGAAGTGTTGGGTAACCACACCGATTACAACGAGGGTTTTGTCTTTTCGGCCGCCATCAACTTCGGCACGTTTTTCGCAGTCGCCAAACGTGCTGACGCCGCATGCCGTCTGGTCGCCGGCGACCTGATGAAAGAGGTCACGTTTGCCTGCACCGGCATCGAGCCCTCCTCCAGCGACACCTGGCAGAACTACGTCAAGGGTACCTTCGCCGGACTGACGGAAGGGCGTCCGGCGGCACACGGCTTCGACGCCATGTTTCTCGGCAACATCCCGCTCGGCAGCGGACTATCCAGTTCCGCCGCGCTGGAGATGTGTACCGGCTTGGCGCTGGCGCGACTGTACGGGATTGAGATCGACACGGTGCCGCTCGCCAAGATCGGCCAAAAAGCCGAGCACACCTATGCCGGGTGCAAATGCGGCCTGCTCGACCAGATTTCCAGCCTGGCCGGCGAGGAAGGCCGGCTGGTGAAAACCGACTTCCGTTCCGTCTCCTACGAAACCGTGGCCATGGGCGACGGGGTCTGCTTTCTGATGTGCAACACCCACGCCAAGCACGCGCTTGTGGACGGTGCCTATAACCGCCTGCGCGAAGCGTGCGAGCAGGCCGCCGCACACTTTGCCCGCGTGTTGCGTCACCCGGTACGGGCGCTGCGCGATGTCAGCATGACGGAGTGGGCGATCTACCGCGCCGGCCTGCCGGCAGAAGTGGCTGACCGTGCCGCGCACCCGATCGGCGAGAATGCGCGTGTGCTGCGGGGTGCGGAGCTGCTGGACCGTGGCGACACCGCAGGTTTCGGTGCGCTGATGTTTGATTCACATGAAAGCTCCCGTGTGCTCTTCGGAAACTCCTGCGAAGAACTGGACGCCGTGGTGGATGCCGCGAAGAAGATTCCCGGCGTGCTGGGTGCGCGACTTTCCGGCGGTGGCTTTGGCGGCTCCGTCGTCGTTTTGATCCATCCGCGCGACGCAGAGACCGCAGCGGCCGCCTTGGCCAACGCCTACGCCGCCCGGTTCGGGGCGCCCTGCGATGTCAGCGTCATCACGCCCGCAGCCGGTGCCCGGTTGATCCGTTGATGGACAAAAACACAATCCTGCAATCCTGGCTAAGCGTTAAACATGCCAGCGGATCGGCGATAAGACCGGGAGAGGTGATGATGAACGGGTTCACACGGTTTGCAGTTGGCGCCCTATCTGCCGCGCTGGCCTGCCACGCGGCGGAAGCTCCTTTTTTGACGCTGATCGGTGACCCCGCCGACACCACGCTCACTGCGGCATTGGAACGTTACCCATCCTGTTTCGACGCCGTGATCTGGCCGACTGAAGCGGCCCCTTTTATTTTTGCGCTTCCCGACAGCAATCTGCCGCGCCGTATGATCAGCGAAGCGCTGCGGTTCGCCGCATTATCCACGCGGACTGTCGCGCGAGTCGGTGACGGCGAAGCCTTTGCCTCATCTGCCACTGCGCACGGCCTGTGCGTGCAGGCGTTCCTGCTGCTAGCCTACGGTGCGGAATCGGTCGAATTCGATTTCCTGCGGAACGCGCATGAAACGCCCGACCGGTTTGCGGGCACTTATTTCAGTGAATTGACCTTTTGGCGGCCTTTTCTTCAGGCCTATGCCCGCCACAGCCGCGAGACGCGCCCCGGCGGACTTCTCCCCTTTCGTGCGCAGGGGACCCCAGCCCTCCAGCCCCGAACGTTTCCCAACACGCTTCACGCGGCAGATGCACTCGCTCCGCTCGGTCTGCCGGTCTGCCCCGGCTCACCCTATCCGGTCGGGTATCTGCTCACCGCCGCAAATGTCGCCGGCATGAGCGACGTGGAGCTGCAACGCGTGCTCTCGGGCGGCGTGCTGCTGGACGGCAGCGCGGTTGCTGCCTTGCAGGCGCGTGGTGCCGGCGCGGGCATTCAGTTGGGCGCATTCCCGCGCAGCGTACAACAGGTTGCCGAAGAGTTCACGGACGACGAGCTGAACGTCAACCGCGTCGGCTATGTCTGGCGGCCGCAAGCTTTGGCAGAACAGACGTTTGCGCTTGTGCCGTCGAACGACACGGCACGCGTGATCGGACGTTACCGGGATGATCAAGGCAAAATCATGGAAGCCGCATCCGTCCTGATCGAGCAGCCTTCCGGCGGCCGACTCGCGGCTTTCGGCTTTAACGGTTTTTCGCCATATGCGAGCGAAGCGCGAAGGCGACAACTCCTGCTCGCGGCCGACTGGGTGACGCAGAACCGTCTGCCGGTCTTTGTGGAAAACGCCGCGCAAGCGGTTGTCATCCCGCGTGTGTCGATGGCGGGCGATCTGCGCAGCGTGGCGCTTGTGAACGCGTCGATCGACACACAGCCGCCGGTCACGCTGCGTTTGCGCGGATGTCGTGAAGGCATCACGTACGTTGAGTGGCTGACCCCCAAAGAGAAGCCGGTGCCGCTCACCGTACGCTGGGAAGGTCAGGACGCGCTGATCACGCTGCCCGCCGTCGGCCCCTGGCAGGTCGGCTGGCTGCGCCCGGTCGAATGACGTGTTCTATTCGCCAAACACGTAAACCAGATTGAGGCGGTCGGCAACGGCACGCACACCGGGCATGAATGTGCTGAGCGGCAAATCAGCCGGCGCAAAGACAAAGAGCAGGCGCACCTTGCTGTCAGCCCCGCCGGTCTGTATGACCAGCTTGGGAAGCTCCGCCCACTCCGTAAACGGATAGTCGCGCGGCATCAGTTTGGGATCGAGTCCCTCCACCGTCCAATCCTCCTCGATGAAGGTCAGTTTCTTGCTCAGCGTACCGTCGGCCGCGCGCGTCACGTGCAACTCAAAGGGTTGCGGGTGGCGGTCTTGACGTTCGCGCCACTTTTCCAGCGGCAGAAAGGCCTTGGGATAGAGCCCGTCATCGGCCTTGCCATCCAGCTTGATCCCTTTGCCGTCCAGCATATCGAAGACACGTGCCACATCCGCCGCGCGGCGCAGCGGCATCGCGTCGTCAAACTTCACGGTCACAAACGGCTCGCGACCGGCTTCAACCTGCGTACGCAACCAGGTCAAGACTTCGGACATCTCCCCCGCTTTGGCCACACGACCATCCGCTTGAACACAGGTGAGTGTCACCCGCTCACCGTCCAGCGTCGCCGCAGCCGTCAACGGCAGTACACGCGGGAGGCCATCAGCCGGCATCAAGGGCCGTAACACGATTTCAAGAGGCGCCCCATAGGGCAGGGCTTCCGCGAGAGACAACCGGCCATAGACTTCGCTTTGTCCGACTTGAAAAGGCACATCAAACACCGTGTCGGACGCGTTGTACAGCGAGATCACCGATGAGGGCATGTTGGTGTCCGCCCTGCATGTGGCACCCTCCCAGCGAGCGCCCGTAAAGACCAGACCGCCGTCGCCCACCAGCGGGGCCTCCGTTTCTTGGTCATCAATCAAAACCTTCAACGGACGGGCGGGCGCATCCTTCACATCGAGGCGGCGTACTGTCGCAGTAACACGCTCGCCATAAGGCCAGAAACGGAACGCGCGGCTACCGACGCAACCCCCGCGCGCAATTCCCAAACGTTCGACCGCGCGCACGATGTCGCTGGGTCGCGCAACGGTCACGGCTGCCGCCTCATAGGCGCGGTCGCTCAGCGGGCCCACCAGCAGGAATTCGGCCGTGACCCCGACCCGGTGTCCGACCGCCTCGGCCAACAGCCGCACCTCGCGCCGTTGCCTATCCGCAACCACACCAGGCCAAACGTCAGCGGCCGGCAAGGCTTTTGCCTGCTCCTTTTGCCAAGCAGCCACCACGTTGGTGTGGACCATGCGCCATGTGTCCGGTCCCGTAAAGTCCACCGCAGTAGCACACGAAACGGCGCAACCCGCGAGCGCACCAACTATCCCGATTCTGATTCGCGTCATCGCACACCTCGACTTGATGGATCAACCTCTCAGTGTCCGCCAGACACGGCGGCGACGGCCGCGCGGAAACCTGCCGACGAACGTTCGATCACGGCATCCTCCACACTGAAGCTCAGCCGGAAATATCCGCCAAAACCGAAACCACGTCCCGGAACGACCAGCACATTCTGCGCGAGCAACGCCTGGACGAAAGCCTGATCGTCACCGCCCGGCGCTTCCGGGAAGAAGTAGAAAGCCCCCTGCGGCATCGCGAACCGGATACCGGCCTCGTTCAGCACACGGGCCATTGCCGCGCGCCGCCGCGCATACACCGAGACATCGACGCCCTGATCGAGCAACGCCATCGCGAGGCGCTGACCCAGCACCGGCGCATTCACAAAACCCAACGTGCGGTTGGTCAGCGTGACCGCGTTCATGAGCGCCGCCACATCCGGCATGGCGGGGTTCGCGACCAGATAGCCCACGCGCTCACCGGCCATCGAAAGGTTTTTCGAGAACGACCCCAGCACCAAGGCGAACGGCGATAGCGGCAAGATCGGCGGCACGACCGTGCCGTCATACGTTAAAAAGCGATACGGCTCGTCACTCAGCAGGAACAACGGGCGTTCGCGCGTGGCGTTGACGCGGTTGACCAGCTCGGCCAACGCGCTCAAGGTCTGCTGCGAGTAGACGCACCCGGTCGGGTTATTCGGCGAGTTGATCAGCAACACGCGCGTGCGGTCCGTCACTGCCGCCTCGATCGCCGCGATATCCGGCTGGAAATCGGGCGGCAGCGACGGCACGGCCTTGAGGACTCCACCAAAATGGCCGCAATAGGAACCGTACTCGACGAAATAGGGCGCGGGGCAGAGCACCTCGTCACCCGGCTCAATGACCGCCCGGAAGAAGGAGGTCAACGCGCCCGCCGCACCGCAGGTCACCACCACATGAGCGGCCTGCACCGCAGTCTGCTGCTGCACGCTCAGGTAGGCGGCCAGTGCCTCGCGGAACTCTGGCAGACCGGCATTGGGACAATATCCCATGCCGAACGGTTTCGCCACACGTTCAGCCAGCTCATGCAACGCCCCGGACGCACAGGCCGGGGGCGGGATGTCGGGATTGCCGAGGCTGAAATCATACACGTTCTCGGCCCCGAACAGTTTTTTCAGCTCGATGCCTTTTTCGAACATGCGGCGGATCCATGAGGAACCCGCCATCTGAGTTTGGATTTCGCTTGAAACCACCTGCATATCAATACCTTTGCCTCTCACTTGAGCGTTGAGCGTTGAAAGTTGAGCGTTGAGCGTTAACTTCTATTCATTCGCGTCTGGCCGCACGACGGGCTCGCTTATCGTTTGCCGATAGCCTTCTGAGCCCCGAACAGTCGCGCCGTTACGGCACCCCGCTGCTTCAAAATCTTTGACCCGCGCGTGATCTTGCACAAACTGATCCGCAACTCATCGGCAATCCTGCGCTGCGTGACGCCTTCCGAGAGCCGTTCCAACAACCGCCAGCGCAAGGTGATGTCGCGCACTTCACCCGGTGTCAGCAGTTCTTTCAAGAACGTACACATTTCATCTGGGGACTCGATCGACGCCAGGACGCCGGCCACGCGTTCGAAAACGCGCTCATCCACCGTATGTTTCGTTCGCATCGTGCCATCCTTTCTTCGGCGCAATCACCAGCGACGAGAGTTCTTTTTCTTCGACGCCTCGAGCGCCTCATCCGCCTCGATTTTGCGCAGCCTCTCTTCTAAAAGCGGGAACGTATTTTTGTGCTTGAACAGTTCGCCGCACATGTTGAGATCGAGAAAGTAGACACCGCCCTGTTTGAGTCGGTTCAGCAGATCGGCTGGCGATTCGGCATATCTCAAGGCCTTCGGCAAGACCCCCATCAACGTTCTGGCGGTGCCGTAGGTGCCGTTCACCCGATTGTGCCGCTGGCCAAAGAAAAAGATCTCACCACGCATCAATGCCTGTTCATAGCCAGCGCGGATACGGTCGAGCCCCTCAATCACCTTCGTCTTATCCGGCGTGCGGTCATCCGAAGTTCCAGCCGGCGGCGCTGGCGCAGCAAGCTCAGGCTGACGTGCGGCGGGTTGCGGCGCGGCGGTAACCGGTTCATCCTCGTCCGCAAAGAGATCATCGATGCTTTTTACCGCTTTCTCGTGCTTAGCCTCTGCTGCAGGTTGTACGGACTCAGGTTGCGCCACATCAGGCGTGACCATCTCGAAATCGCCGTCCGCATCTATCGCACGTGGAGCCGTCAGAGCAGATGCCGGCGTCGCCTGACGCGGCCAAGCCACCGGCTGCTCGACCTGAACGCGGTTGATAAAAATCGCGTTGCCACGCCTCGTCACCGTATACGGCGGCGAGAGGTAACGCCCATCCACAAACACGAAACCACCCATACACGGCTTCCCGTGCGTGGTCCCCAGTTCCGCGATGGCCGTCTCCGTGACCTCTGGCAGTTGCGCATGCGCTGCGAATGCCACAACGACGGCCGCCACCTTCATTCCTCTGACGATCCATGACTTATGCATACAGTCGAATTCCCCAAAAAAAAGCCCCACTTTGCCGTATTGCAGGATCTCTGAAACCTCACTCATGAGGTGGGTGCTCTAGGCGACGCCATCCGGTCCTGTACATGACAGGCATCCTTACTGCGCCGCATTCAAACTCCCGAAACAAACTGAAGGTCAGAGAAATGCTGCGTATCCGCGCACAAAGCAGGGCCCACTTCTTTTCACTCGCCGGGGCATCGTCCGACCCCGGCTCCTCTCAAAGAACCATCATCTTCAGCCTTCTCGTACCCCAACGCCAAGCCCATCCTTAAGCGCCTGTACAATCTTGGCAAAGGCGGCATTCACCTCTTGGTCCGTCAGCGTCCGGTCCTTCGACCGAAACTCCAAGGTGAACGCCATACTGCGCTTCCCCTTACCGATTTCTTTTGATTCGAAAATATCAAAAAGGCGTACTTCGGTCAATTCCTTGGGGCCAGCCCGGCACACCGTTTGCACAATGTCCTGGTGCGTCACTGCGATGTCCGCCACAAACGCGATATCGCGGCGCACCCCCGGATATTGCGGGACTGGTTGGATACCGGACACCGCACCGGCACCGGACAACAGCGGTGCCAGGCGCAGTTCAGCCAGCGGCATCGGTGACGTCATGCGCCACTGGTGGCGCAGCGCGGCCGAAACCAGCCCCATGTGCCCGACACGCTCACCATTGAGCAAAATGTCGACCGCCCATCCCTCTTCCATCGCGGGATGCGCACTCTTTTCAAAAGCCAAACTACCGGCGTGCAGGGCTGCGACCAGATTCTCCACAGCGCCTTTGAGCCAGAGCATCGCCTCCTCTTTGGTGACCGTACGCCGGCAGTCCACGGCCGAACGGCCGAACGGCCCCATCATGCCCAAGGCCACGCGTTCCTCCTCAGCGGGTTCACCATCCGTCCCCTTGAGAAACACACGTCCCATCTCAAACAGTGCCGCACGTTCAACCTGACGCGACGCATTGCGCCCGAGCGAACCCGCGAGCTGCGGCAGCAGTGAATCACGCAGCACACCGTAATCCGCACTCACCGGATTCGGCAGCACCACCCGCGACGCGGCCCCGCGCGTATCAAACGCATCCAGTTCCTGCGCCGAGAGAAAACTGTAGTGCATCGCCTCGCTGAAGCCCATGCCCAACAGGAACTGGCGGCAACGGGCCCGCGCGTAAAACGGAGTGTCATCCAGCGTCGAGACCGCCGTGGAATCCGGCATGCGGTCCGGAATCGCGTCCAGCCCGTGCAGGCGCGCGATCTCTTCGATCAGATCCGCCTCCAGCGTCAGGTCAAGCCGCCACGACGGGATGCGGAAGGTCGCGCCCTGCGCGTCGCTCGCGAGGACCTCAAGCCCCAGTGACGTCAACAGGCCCACCATTTCGCCGGGCGGCAACTCCATACCGATCACAGCCTGCGCCCGCGCGAAACGCAACGACACCTCGCCCGGCTTCCAGGCGCGGTTGTCCACGTCGATCACACCCTTGGCCACACGCGCCTTACCATGCTCAACCAGCAGCGCGACCGCCCGGCGGCTCGCCCAATCCGCCAGATCCGGATCCACACCGCGCTCAAAACGGCGCGATGATTCGGTGCCAAGCCCCAACTGGGTGGCGGTGAACTTCGTCGACGCCGGATCAAACAGCGCGCTCTCCAGCAGCACATGCTCCGTGCCCGCCGCGATCTCGCTGCCCTCGCCGCCCATGATACCCGCCACCGCACTCGGCACTTTGGCGTCAGCAATCACCAGCATGCTCGGATCGAGCGTACGCTTCACACCGTCCAGTGTCGTGATCGTCTCGCCCGGCGTCGCGCACCGCACCACGATCGTGCGGTCAGCCAGCGTCCGATAGTCAAACGCATGCAGCGGCTGACCGCACTCCAGCATCACATAGTTGGTCACGTCCACCGTCAGGCTGATCGACCGCACGCCGCACAGCTCCAGCCGACGCCGCATCCAGGCCGGTGCCACGCCGTCCTGCACGCCGGTCATCACACGCGCCGTATAACGCGGACACTTGACTGGATCCTCCACGCGCACCTGAGCAAAACTCTCAACCGGCTCCTCGGTCTCAGTGAACGCCACGGAGGGCAGGCGCAGCGGACGCCGCAACAGCGCGGCGAATTCTCGCGCGATGCCGATGATCGAGAGGCAGTCGGGACGGTTCCAGGTGATCTCCAGATCCAGCACCGTCTCGGGCGGCGGCAGCACATCACGCAGCGGCGTCCCCGGCTTCAGCGTCGGATCGAGCTCCATAATGCCCGAGTGGTCTTCCGAGAGTTTCAACTCGCGCGCCGAACAGAGCATGCCGAACGACTCCACACCGCGCAGCTTGGCCTTCTTGATCGTAAATCCGCCCTCGGGGATCACCGCCCCGATACGCGCGAAGGCGACCTTCAGACCGGTGCGCGCATTCGGCGCCCCGCACACCACCTGCCACGTCCGCTCGCCGTCCGACACCGAACAGACATGCAGGTGATCCGAGTTCGCGTGCGCCTCGCAGGCCAGCACCTCCCCCACCACAAAGGCATCGCCGAGCGTTACGCCGACCTCTTCGATCCCCTCGACCTCCACGCCCGAAAACGTCAGCTTGTCGGCCAACTCTCTGACCGACAGATCCGACACGTCCACAAACTCATTCAGCCAACTGACCGGTACTTTCATGCCCGAAAACCCTTCTTTTGCTCAACATGGCCACTCTGCGCAACACCCCCCGCCCTACGCCATCTGACTCAGGAAGCGAGTGTCGTTCTCGTACAGCCAGCGGATGTCCGGGATGCCGTACTTGACCATCGCGATGCGCTCGACACCAAAACCGAAAGCGTAACCAAAGACCGATGCCGGATCGTACGCCTGATCGCCGCGCGCCCGGTCCACATGCTCGTACACGCGCGGATCCACCATGCCCGCGCCGGCGATCTCGATCCAGCCACTCATCTTGCAGACGCGGCAGCCCTTGCCGCCACAGACGTGGCAGGAGAAATCGACTTCGACGCTCGGCTCCGTGAACGGGAAAAAGTGCGGACGGAAACGCACGCCAGCTTTGGATCCCATCATCTCCCGCGCGAAATAGGCCAGCGTGGACTTGAGATCCGCGAGCGACACCGGCTTCGTGTCTACGTAGAGGCCCTCGATCTGATGGAAATTCGCGCTGTGCGTGGCGTCGGTCGTATCACGGCGATAAGTGCGTCCCGGCGTGATGATACGGACCGGCGGCTTGTGGCAGGTCATCATGCGGATCTGCACGGGCGACGTCTGCGTGCGCAGCAGCTTGTCATCGCTCAGCCAGAAGGTGTCCGACGCGTCCATCGAGGGATGGTGCGCGGGCGTGTTGAGCGCCGTGAAGTTGTTGAAGTGCGTCTCGATGTCCGGCCCGTCCGCGACCGTGAACCCCAACCGCGCAAAAATCGCCGCGGTCTCTTCGATCACGCGCGAGACCGGGTGCTTGGCCCCTGGCGCCGGCCAACGTCCCGGCAGCGTACAGTCAAAGGCCGACTGCTCTTTCTTGGCCGCACCGATGCCCGCCACGCGCTCAGCCAGCGCACTCTCCAGCGCGGCGCGCCACGCCTGGACGCGCTTGCCGAACTCCGGTCGCTCGGCTGCCGGAATATCCTTCATCTGTTTGATGATCGCCGGCACCCAACCATTGCGTCCCAGATATTTGACGCGTATCTGTTCCAGAGCGGCCGCATCGGCCGCCGTTGTCACTTCGGCCAGCGAACCCGCCTGTTGTGATTCCAATTCCGCAAGTGTCATAAGCCCTTCGCTTTCTGAATAGGCCGCCAAGTTTAGGCCAATGCCCCATCAAAATCAATGCATCCTTGGCATTAGCTTTATGGTGGGGTGGGATTCAAGATAGATGATGGGATAACGGCAGTCTGACGGGAGTTCTTCTCCCGGACGTCGGAATGGCGGCGTTTTTCTTTTTTTCCGCTTGTTTTTCGGCCGGAGGGCGTGTTATGATTATT
>Ga0209506_1000753_pt1 | contig 38923 bp, 8 predicted proteins | sample AD_JPNHG2_MetaG_FD_184409 | JGI IMG/M metagenome (GOLD analysis project Ga0209506, IMG submission 184409) | Active sludge microbial communities of municipal wastewater-treating anaerobic digesters from Japan - AD_JPNHG2_MetaG (SPAdes) (version 2) | ecosystem: Engineered > Bioreactor > Anaerobic >...
ATTTGAAATTGGATGAATTGATATCAATGATATTGTTGTTGAACTTATTCCCGTAATAGCAGTTGATAGCATATATACCATAAGAAGCTACATTGATGGAATTGTAACTTACATCAGAAGTATAGGCAATCTGATTGATATTAATACCGTAAAAACCTACACCTGGTGAAGATATGGTATTATTGGTGATGGAAATACCTCTTTGCTGATTGACATTAATACCCTGATAGGTAAAGTTTTTAATGGTATTGTAATCAATCTTGTTCCCATAAACGACCGGATAACTATATCCATTCATCACCACACCGCTGTAGCCATTTTCAATGGTATTGTATTGAACCTCATCATATTGGCAATAGTTTCCGGAACCGGTTCCGACAAAAGAAACCACATCAGAATTGTTTCCATTCACGCTGGTCGAACTGCCAATAATATGGTTATATTTTATTTTGACATAATTGGCTGAGTTGGTGGCGTAAATAACCCTGTTATATGAATTGGAAGTATTGCGGATGGTCAGGTACTGGAAGGTAATGTAATCGGTACCATTGAGGCTGATTACATAGTTGGTGGATGAAGTAGAGTTGCCGTATGTCAATATAACCTTTGAAGTATCATTATCTTCCGACTTGAAAGTAATGGTATTGACAGACGAAGCACCCGGAATCTGTCCGAGTTCAAACTGCTCGTTATAAGTTCCGGCTCTGACATTAAAGGTTACTGGCCCGCGCACACCGCAGTTATTAAGGAAAAATGCAGCATCGGAGAAGGTGGCAAAATTGGGGGAAGTACCACCAATGGTATAATTACCGGACAATGCGGCACAAATGTAGCCTGTGGCTGTATCATTGGCGGGTTTGTTGTCTGTCGTGGCATTTGGTTCACTGGTGTTGGCCACAATGGTATAGAGAATACCATCTGAAACACTCACATTTCCAAGACTTTGCGTTGCGGTTTGTCCGCTTGTCAGTGAGCCGCCCCATGCTTGCTGGCTCTGAGCCGTACCATTGACTTTCCAATTGACTTTTGCACTGGTCAAGGTATTCAGACCATAGTTTTTAATGGTTGCTGAAATACTCTTGGTACCAGGGGCATATGGCGGTGTAGGACCTGTAATGGCATACACGCCTGCATCATTGTTGACAGGCACTGTACCTGAAATATTAATATCATCAAAGATAACTGCTTCATTACCTAACTGATAACGTGATTTATAGGAAAATTTAAGTTGCGTGGTACCTGATACCGATTGCCCTGCATTCCGTAATACATCACTGATACTTGCAGAAGCATTTTTCCATGTCATATCGCCAGCACGATTGGCACTGATATCATATAATAAAACCCATGGTGTAGAAGGATCATTATTTCCTCTTACCCAAACTCCATCTTCAGCAGAATATTGGCGATACATCTGATACATGTACCAGAAAGAAATATCCAGGTCAGTAGCTCCTACATAGTTACTGAGATTCAGGGTAAGAATCAGATTACCTACTGCCCAGCTATTGAAAACAGCATTATCGATCAATGCAGCATAAGCGCCTCCGGTCGTGTGATTATAAACTGAACCTGCATTCATTTGCAGACGCGACTGATCAGTAGGTGCAGGAACTGATTCAAACTGCCATTCTTCCAATCCACTTCCATTGAGCGGCCTTGTTGAAGCGGTGTAGGTATATGGTGTTGTGGCGGTTTCAAAATCTTCACTATACGGCAAGGTAAGCGGCAACATATTGACCATTCGGCTTCCTGTCGGATTTTGATCTGTTGTCGGATACAAAGAACCATTGACAGAAATACTGTTTGCTTTTATTTTGGCATCTACCGTATTAAACCAGACTGCATTCGAAGTAATGTCATAGGTGATCCAGAGATATGTTGTTGAATTGCCCGGTAAATCATAATTAATAGAATTCCATTTCACTGAGCCTCCGGAAAGTACTTTTCCCGTACCAACAGGAACGGCTGTTGAGAAGGTTGGCGTTGTGGTCCGGAACAACCTGACCGTGTCAATATCGCTGTTTGAAGTATTGACGGCAGTAACCTCCAGTGAATCAAGATACAGGTTGCTGGTGGTACCATTTACAACAAAGTCAAGCCTTAATACAGGATAATAGTTGGAATCCCTGTAAACATCATCTGTCGAGGGCTGAACATATTCAATACGGCTGAGCACCTTATCATTGGTTATTTTTCTAAAGCCTGCAGGAGCAGTAACGGTATTGATTCTGGCCGTATCATCAACGATAACCGTATCACATTCAGCATCAATGGTGTCGCCAATATTGGCTCCGCTCTTTACGTCATAAGCAAGCCAGAAATAGTTGGTACCTGCCTGGAGTTCCTGTGTTCCGGTAATGATAAACCGGCCATTGGGTGCACTGACAGTATTGCCAAACTGATTGGCAATGCTGAAATTATTACTGGTTCCTGTATAGTACAATCTTGCATTCTGAATGTTGGTGGTGGGTGAATTGGTTCCGTTGGTGGTGAAAGAGAATTTGCTGGCAGAAATAGCACTATCCTCTCCGCTTGTAACAACCTGAATACCAAGAATCTGGTTGTAGGAAGAACCCGGAGTCACATTGCTGGTAACACTTTGCGTGGTCGTGGAAGACACATATTTCATGGCCGGCCTGATTTCATCGGCACCAATGGTAGGTGTGGAAGTACTGCGGCTGTGTCCGTCAATATCTGTATTGACATAAGTAACCGGGGTTCCTGCATTGAGCTGGGTGTTCCATGTATGCAGGTCATTTGCACTCCAGAACGATGGATTGTAGTTTTTGGAATTGGCTTCGAATGGTGTAACTGCTGTCTGCCAGTTGGCAAAACTGGTATAGGATGAACCATTCAGATAGCCAATATAGGTTCCGGTAGCATATATGTTATTGTAATCAGAAGCCTGAGGAACATAGCTGGAAGCAATATATACAGCATAACCTCCGCCTGTATTGGAAGCTATATTGTTGTAGAAATAATTGTAAGTATTTGTTGTGGTATGATTAAAATACAAGGCGGCAGAAGAGGTGGAACCATTGCGGATGCTGATGCTGTTGTGAATAAAATCTGTATTGTTACAGCTGTTGTACTGCACTCCGTAACAGGTTGCCGTACCGTTGTACAGCGAAACAAAGTTATTGGCAATCAACCATCTGTATTCTACACTTGAACTATTACCCTGTAAACTGTTCATGTAAATACCAACAGAAGTTGAAGAAGAGGTTGTTCCCTTTAATATCACCTTGTTCCTCAACACAGTGGGTTTAACCATATTATCATTGTAGTAACAGCTTGTCAGATAGATACCTACCTGAACATAGGTGCTGTTGATGGTAATCTGGTTATCGTTTACCCTCGGGCCATAGTAACAGGAGGTGAAGTAAATACCGTACTTGGTATTTGAACTTCCATCGAGTAACACAGTGTTTCCGATGGCTTCTGTCTGGTAATAACACTGGGTGATATAAATACCATAGTTTATATATGTATTGTTGGTTCTGACCGTATTGTAATCGGCTTTGGCAGCTTTCTGGTTGTAAATAAACATACCATAGTAGTAGAAACTATCAACAAGGTTGTAATTGAATACATTGCCTTCGGAATAGCTCGGGGAATAGCCACCCCACCTGAAGCCATAAGAACCGTATTTCACCACATTATAGGTAAATGTATTAAAGGTGCAATGTGTGCTTTGTGATGTATAATAAGAATAGACAACTGCATTGGCATCACCTGTATTGGTGGAATAATAACCAATAAAGATATTGGAGGTGAAGGTATTGTAATTGGCCTGGTTGGTCAGGTCAACGACTCTTGAATAGGTAGTACCAAGGGCTTTGATGGTCATTTTCCGGATGATGATATAATCAGCTCCGTCAAGCTTAATGGTATAATTGGCAGTGCTTAAAGTAGCGGAATATTGCAGTGTAACCTTTGTACTGTCATTGCTTTCACTCTGGAAAGTAATGGTATTGGTAGCCGAAGAACCGGTGATGGATGGAATAACCACCTGCTCGGTATAAACACCATTTCTGACATTAAAGACGACAGGGCCGCAAATACCCTGCGTGCTTAAAGCAGTTACAGCTGCGTTAAATGAAGCGAAATCAGGACTTGTGCCGCCAATCGTGTAGGTCCCGCTCATCCCCCTGTAAATATTATTCCCATAAGCCGTATCATTTCCTGTTTGAGTCTCAGCATACTGTCCGTTGAAATAAGAAACATATACCTTGAAATTGTAGGCTGTATTTGTACTCAAAGTGTATTGTCCGATAACAACCTGTGCGGTATCTCCGAAACTGAGATTTCCTGTCCATGCATAAGGTGTTTGTGCCACCCCGTTAACAGTCCACCTGATGGTATCACTGGTAAGCGCTGCAGTTCCAAAGTTTTTGATGGTTACTTTTACATCGGCCGTAGCGGCACAACTCGGATGAACCGGGCTAAGAATTGCAATAATTCCGGCATCTCTGGCGATGGGTTTCAATTCATAGGCTCCTATGGTCGGAGTGTAACGGGTACTGTCGAAAATATCGGTAGAAATGCCTAGTCCGGTAACTCCGCGGTTGAGTGAATAATTGGAATGGCTTAAATCGGTGTTGCTGACAAATCCCGGATCAATATTGACTGAATTGGCATCCCAGCCTGAGCCAGCCTGCCAGGCACTTAGCGTGGTATAGTTTGTTCCATTGTTGCATAAGTACAATGAATTGGTATAGAGATCATTATAATCGCAGGATGCTACATAATCATTGGGTGACAAATAAATAGCATAGCTGTTTTTGTTTACAACAATATTGTTTTTGACATTGTTATAGTAATTGCTGCTTCCGGATAAATACAAACCTGCATTGGAAGTTGTATTTGACGGTCCTGCCTGAACATTTACGCTGTTGTGATAAATGTTGACGAATTGACTTGAATATACAGCAAGTCCGTTAACTGCACTCGAAGTATTGCTCCCGTAAATAGAGATGTAGTTGTTAAACACAGCGAAAGGCACAGATGAATTACCAGAACAACTGCTCATATACAAGCCGTAATCACTACCAGGTCCTTTCAGGAAGATTCTGTTTCTCGAAATTTCGGAGCCAGTGCTACCTGTCGAAGTATTGCTGTTAATCAGATAAATTCCATATTCACCGGTTATAAGCGACCTGCTTCTGATCAGGTTTCTCTGAATTTTTATATCATACTGATAATAAGAATAAATCCCGTAAGTGTAGAAGGAATCAATGGTATTGCTGATGAAGGCATTTCTGTATTCGTAAGGGGAAGCATCTCCAAACCAGTAGATGGCATAGGAGCCATATTTGATGGTGTTCCCCTGAATGGTAATATCGTTACAGGTATTGGCCCCTGAAGAATAATTATAGATAACGGTATAGATATCACTGGACGACAGGAATGTCGAGCCGTAAATCTTGTTGTTCAGAATGGTAATACTATCATTGTTCCCTTTAAACTCAATTACTCTTCCGTAAGCCGAAGAGCTGGTCTGGATTTTAAGGCCTTTAATGGTGATACATTTGGCACCATTGAACCGTAAGACATAATTGGTCAGAGAGGATGACGGAGCATAGGTCAAAACGGCATCATAGGTATTTGCCGGATCGTTCTGGAAAGTAACCGAGCGGGACTGGATAGCACCAGGAATGGCTGGTATTTCAATCTGTTCATAATAAGTACCCTGGCGTACATTAAAGACAACATTTCCGCAAACACCATAGGTAACCAAAGCATTGACAGCTTCAGTAAAGCTGGAATAATCGGGTGAACTGCCACCGATGGTATAGGTGCCGCTTAAGCCTGTTCTGATTCCTGCTGAAGTGCTTGTGTCGTTTGTCGGATTGCCATCTGCCTGCGTACCGTTGAAATAGGAAGGATAAGCCTTGATCGTATAGCTGTTTCCGGCTGTGAAACTATAGGCTCCTATGTTCACATTGGCCGTCTGGCCTGAAGCCAGTGAGCCTGTCCATGCATAAGGTGTCTGAGCTGTACCGTTGATGCTCCAGCGGATGGTATCACTGGTCAGTGTTGTGCTGCCAAAGTTTTTAAGGGTAACGGTAACATTCCCTGTCAGGGCACATAAGGGCACTACCGGATTCAGGATGGCTGTAATTCCGGCATCATAGGCCGGCTGAATGTATTCATAAGCACCCACTGTCGGGCTGACCCTTGTGGTTCCGAATATATCGGTAGTAACACCTGTTCCTGTAACGCCAAAATTCATGGTTGAACTATAATGCCTTAAATCGGTATTTGAATAAAATGACGGATCAAGATCCTTTGAATGATCATCCCATGGGGAATTGAGAATCCACTGGCTTAAAGAAGACTGATAGCCATAAGTCCCTGAATAAATGAAATAGTTACCATTGGAATAATAATCATTGTAATCACAGGCTGAAAGATAGTTGTCGGGATACAGATACAAAGCTAACCCCTGATTTTTATGAACACCAATGTTATTAACAAATTCATTGTATTGACTGCTGCTGCCATACAGATAATAACAGGCTGAAGCAGACGAGTTTGCCTGACCGGCCAGCAGGTTAACCGAGTTGTGATATAATTTGTTGTAACTACTGTAATATAAATAAATACCATAAGTGGTACTGGTAGTCCCTCCTGTGATGGATACAAAGTTATTGTTAACCGGAATAGCCTTTGTTGAATTTGAACGGCAATAATTCATATATATGCCATAGTTTGTCTGGGTCGAGCGTAACATGATATTGTTACCGGTAATGGCAAGGGATGTATCGCAATAATAAAGGTAAAGTCCATATTCCGTACTGTAAACGCCCCGGCTCCTCAGGGTGTTTTTATCCAAAGTCAGGTAGCAATGGTAATAGAAATACATCCCCATATAGTAGAATGAATCCAGGGTGTTACCGGTGAAATTATTTGTCCTTTCAGGATCAGAGGTGGAATTACCCATCAGGTAAACGCCATAGGATCCATATTTCATCGTATTGTTGGTGATATTGGAACGGTGTAACTGATTGCCTGATGTTCCATACAGCAATGCCAGATTGGTAGAAGCCCAGTTTCCTGATGCAGCATTTCCGGTACCTTCTATCCAGTTGCTGTCGAGGGTGAGATATTCATTAGCACCGGTAAAATTAAATACAGTTCCGTAAATGGTGCTTGTATTGATAAATTTAATCTTCTTGAACGTAATATAACTGGTTGCATTGAACCTGACAATCCAGTTGGTGCTTCCTGTTCCGGCATAGGTAAGTACCGGCATCTGAGAGTTGCTGTAATCAGAACGGAAGGTAACTGTATTGGATGAAGAAATACCTGAAATGGCTGGTATAGTAATTTGCTCATTATAGGTTCCCTGCCTGACCAGGAAGGTTACCGGCCCGCATACCCCATAAGTCTGAAGTGCAGTTACTGCTTCGGTGAAGGAGGAGAAGGTCGGGCTGACGCCACCGATGGTCAGTGTGCCGCTAAGTTTCTGCAATATTCTGTTCTTGTACAGATCATTGGAAGTATTGTTATCCGTGCTGTTGTTGGGGTCTTCTGTCCATGCATACAGGGTATCTCCGTAATTCATGTTGATACTTCCTGCAAAGGCATAATCGTAATAGCCATTCGAAAGAATAGTGGTAACAACTTTAACTGATGTAACAGTACCGTTGTAATTCACTTTGTATTTTACCCACACGGAATCAATGGTAGCTGTTCCGTAGTTTTTGATTCTGACAGTTGGGGTAACACTTCCCGGACAAACTGCCGATGAGGGGCTGACAATGGCTGAAATACCTGCATCCAGTGTGGCTACATTATATTCATCAGCACCCGGATCAGGAGTTGAAGCATTTCTGCTTTCATTGTCGATGTCGTCTGCAACCAACCATGACAAACCTACTCCTTTATTATTCATGTTGGTATTTGACGCATGAAGATTGGTGGAAGAGACAAAATTTGGATTGTAGTTTACTGCACTTGAATCTTTGGCTGTGGCTGTTTTCCATGCAGCAAGGTCTGTTCTGGCTCCTCCCCAATAACCCAGGTAGGTTCCAGTTGTATAATAGTTGTTATTGTTCATCCATCTGATTGCAGTATTGGTGCTGTAATAAGCACAATATCCCGCTGCAGTATTCACAAAATTGTTGTTTACCACATCCACACTATTGGTAACCTGAACACCGGTTACATAAAATGCATAATATGATGATGATGATGATGCGACATGTATGGTATTGTGTACAAAATCAGTATAGCCCGGGGATGAAAAATATACAGCATAAGCATAACCAGAAGGATTATTGGTCAGACTGATAAAGTTATTGGCTATCAGGTTTTTGTACGTCATGCTGTTTCCCCATCCTGAAGCATAATATAAACCGTATTGATATATATAATAACTGCTATTTCCTATCAACCTGACATTGTTTTTCAGTACGGTACTCTTTTGTGAACCGTAAGCAGAATCCATGCTTTGCAGATAAATACCATATTGATAATAAGCAGTTGTTGTTCCTGTATAAGTCAGGGTGATGTCGTTTCCGTTTACCTGATTCCCGCTGTAGGGATAGTACAAACTGATGCCATATTGATAATAAGTTCCGCTGATGGATATGGTATTGTTGTTAAACTGATTACCAAAATAGGAATAATATGAATAAATACCGTATCCCGTTGAGGTTGTTCCTGTTGTGGTAATAGTGTTATTATTCACCTGGCATCCGTAATAAAAATAATATGTATAAATGGGATAATAAGCAGCCGCAGAGGGGGACTGCAAAATATTGTTATTAATTTTTATTCCTCTCTGGTTGTAAGCATAAATGCCATAATAGTAAAAGTCTTTGCAAACATTGTATTCAATTACATTGTTCCATGTATAAAGATTCAGTGAGGCATTGGTATAACCATTCAGGTAAATACTTGCGGAACCGTTTTCAATTCTGTTGTAACGGATGGTAACATTCTGAACCCTGTAATTGGCCATTGAGCCGTCTGAATAAATGACAGCATAGCCTGTTCCGCTGCTTGTCGTGGAAACACCTACCAGGCGGTTGTTCAGAATATATATTGAATCTGTTCCGTTGGCAATATCAATGACTCTGTTGTATCCGCTTGTGGAGTTGTTCCAGATGGTCAAATAGCGAAGAATAATATGGCTGGTATTGAAAAGTTGTACAATGTACTGCCCGTATTGTGTGGTAGCGTCATAATAAATAGTTACCTTGGAACTATCGAGGGCTTCCGACTGGAAGGTGATGGTATTGGTAGCAGAGGCTCCTGAAATGGCTGGAATGCTGAACTGTTCGGTATAGGTGCCATTTCTGGCATTGAATACCACAGGCCCGCACACACCGTTGGCTATCAGGGCATTTACTGCAGCTGTAAAGGTCGGATAGTCCGGAGAAGTTCCGCCTATGGTATAATTTCCACTCATTCCCCGCTGTATGCCGGTAACGTTCAGGGTATCGTTCCCGCGATTAATATCTGCTATGGTTCCATTGATGTAAGAATGATATACTTTGAAAGTATAACTGCTTCCTGTATTGATATTGTATGTTCCAAGTACCACCTGTTCTGTATCTCCCGGTACCAGTAGTCCGGTCCATGCCACCGGTGTCTGGCTAACTCCGTTCACTTCCCAGCGAATGGTGTCGCTGGTAATGTTGTAAGTTCCCAGATTCTTTATTACCACCTTAACTGTTTGCGAAGTTGAACAGATTGGTTTGACAGGTGACAGCAGTTGTGTCACACTCAGATCATAACCACTTGATGGTTTTTCATAGGCTCCGATGGTAGGAGCAATTCTTGCAGAATCAAAAATATCGACTGTTATACCCAGTCCGCCAACACCTACATTCAGGTTATTGTTGTTGTGTCGGAGATCGGTATTGCTATAGAAACCCGGAACCTCAACAATGGAATGGGCATCCTGCAGCGTTCCGGCTCTCCATTGCGAAATAGTATTGTAAAATGTGGAATTGGCATATCCGATAAAGGTTGCATAGAAACAGTTATAATCGCTTGCTGATACATAATCTATCGGGCTCAGATACATGCAAATGCTGTTGCCATTGTATAAAATATTGTTTTTTACGATATTGTTGGAATTAGTACTTCCTGATAAATACATACAGGTGTTACCTGTTGTTCCTGCTGAGCCAACCACAATGTTTATGCTGTTGTGGTAATATTTGTGCCATGTACAACCAGATGAGTAAATACCATAGTTTGACCCTGTACTTGTACCGGTATGTGATATGAAGTTATTGGCAATCAGACCGGGGGATGATAGTGTCCCGATGCCCTGGATGATATACATCCCATAATTCGTGCTGGTGGACCTGACCTGCACGTTATTTTGGGTAATTTCCAGTGCATTGTAACAATAATAAGCATAAATTCCATATTCAGTGCTGTATGCCCCCATTCCTCTTATTGTGTTTTTATTGATTTTCAGGTTGCTCTGATAATAATTATATAACCCATAATAATAGAAGGAGTCAATCAGGTTGCCGGTAATTTCATTGGCTTCTTCCATATCAGACGAACTGACTCCATAGGTATAAATACTATAAGAGCCATATTTAATCACATTATTCTTGATTTTATTGTAATTTGCCTTATTGGCAGTAGAAGTATTGTGATAAACAACTGCCTGTGATGTTGATGTAGTTGAACCAATATATCCGTATAAATAGCAGCTTTCAACGGTATTATAATTTGTCAGTCCCTGGAATACAACTACATTTGCATAGGTTGTCCCCAATGCATAGAGTTTCATTCCTTTCCATGTTACATAATCTGCTTCATAAAAGCGAAGTACCCAGTTATCGCCTGTTCCTGTAGCTGAATAGTTAATAATAACCGGATTGGTATTGGCCGGGTCAGGCTGGAAGACAATATAATTGGTAAGCGAAGCACCGTTGATTTGCGGAATGGTAATCTGAGTATTGTAAGTTCCTTCTCTGACATAAAAAATAGTCGGGCCGCAAACACCCTTGTTGGTAAGATCTGTAATGGCATCATTAAAGGAAGCATAATCGGGGCTTGACCCTCCGATGGTATAAATGCCGCTCATCCCTAACTGGGCAATAGTTACAACAGCAGTAGCAGTATCATTATAAATATTCGGGTCTGTCTGAGTGTTGTTGATGACCTTGCCTACCCAAGCCTTGACGGTGTAGGTTTGTGAGACGGTAAATGAATAAGTTCCAATGGTAACATTTGTGCTGTTTCCGGAAGCCAGTGTACCACTCCATACATAAGGAGTTTGTGCAGTTCCGTTTACCGACCAGAAAATGGTATCATGGGTTAATGTCTGTAAACCATAGTTGTTAAGGGTAACAATAACGGAAGAACCGCAGAAAGGAACAGATGGAGACACGATGGTTGAAATACCGGCATCATAGGAAGGTGTTTTGTATTCATAAGCCCCAACTGTAGGTGTAACCCTCACAGTATCATAGATATCTGTGGTAATTCCAAGTCCGGTTTCCCCGAAATTCATGGCATTGCTGAAATGCATAGGACTGTTGACCCATGGGAACTGCGGGTCAACACTCATTGAATTGGCATCCTGCAGGGAGGTGGATTGCCAGTTGCTCAGGGTGTTGCAGTTGGTACCTCCCCAGTTTCCGAGAATGGTTCCATTTGTATAGAAGTCATTATAGTTGCTGCTGGTAAATGTGGCGGTAGATGCCGTATAAATGCAATAACCCGATGATTTGTTGACAAGAAGATTATTCCTCAGTTTTATGGTATTGTTGGTAATTGGTGTAGAGAAATACATGCAAACATTGGAAGTAGAAGAAGATGGTCCGGCATAATTTACCACCGAATTGTGGTAGAAATTGACATAGTTGGTGTAATAAACATAAAAACCATAAGCTGTTCCGGTGCCACCGTTAATTGAAACAAAGTTGTTGGCTACCGTATGGGTGTTTGCTAAATCTGTTCGGCAATAATACATATAAACACCATAAGAAGTATTTGATGAAGTCCGGGTGTGAATTATCTGATTTTGCTGAACACTCACCAGGGTATCACAGTAATATAAATCCAGACCATACAACGTAGTAGCAGATGGCCCGCCTCTGACAATATTTTTATTAATCGTGGTTTTTCTGTTGTAATATAACCACAATCCTTCCTGATAGAAAGAGTCAATCAGGTTCCCGGATATATTGTTCAGGTATTCATACGTACTTTGAGAGGTACTGTTCCCATACAGATAAATACCATAAGATCCATATTTAATGGTATTATTGGTAATGTTGGTATATTCTGTATTATTCCCGGAACCTGAAAGGTCATAGATAACCGCATAATTGCTTCCGGTACTGGTGGAATAAAGTCCCTGAAAGATATTGCTGTCGAGGGTAATGTATTTGTTGTTCCCCTGAAATTTTACAACATTTGCATAACCAGTTACAGAATTATTTATTATTTTCAGTTTCTTTACGGTAATATAATTTGCCCCATTGAACATGATCACATAAGGAAAGCTTGAAGTTCCTGCATAATAAATTACAGGAGTAGTGCTGTTGGCCGGATCAGGGCGGAAAGTTATGGTATTGGTTGGTGAAGCTCCGATAATATTAGTAAAGGCAAACTGCTCGTTGTAGGTGCCCGACCTGACATAGAATACAACAGGACCACACACTCCAGCTGCATTCAAATCACTGACGGCTTCTGTAAAAGTAGCATAATCCGGTGTAGTACCTCCAATGGTATAAGTACCTGTCAAACTCAATGTAGCTTTCACTTTTTTCAGGTCATTGGATGTATTTCCGTCAGTGGCACTGTTTGGATTTTCTGTCCATGCATATACACTGTCTCCTTTTGCAAGAGTAAGCACACCAACTGCAACATCCAGCGTATTGTACGAAGGTACTGAAATTGAGCTCAGGCTGTAAGTAGTAACCGTACCATTGTAGTTTTTCTTAAATTTAACATCCACAGAGGTCAATGTTGAGGTACCATAATTGTAAATCCTTACTTTTACAGAGTCGGTACCCGGGCAGGAAGGATTGGAGGAAGAAGGTTTTAAAATGTCTGTTACCCCTGCATCATTGGCATAAGGCGTGAATTCATCGGCTCCGATATCCGGTGTGGAAGCATGACGGCTTTCTCCGTCAATATCATCTGATACCGAAGTAACCGGTGTACCCGATGCATTCAGATTGCTGTTCACCGTGTGGAGATCATAGGTGGTGAAATAATATGGATTGACTGATTTTGAGTTTGCATCCAGCGAGGTTCCGGAATTCCATGAAGAAAGAGTCCCGTAACTGGTTCCATTGTAGTACCCCAGATTGGTGCCTGTAGCGTAAAAATTATTGTAATTACTCGTATTTACTGTCGTGCTGGATGAGTAATACATGGCATAACCGCCTCCGGTATTCGACACACAGTTGTTTTTTACGTCATGATATGCCGATGAGGATGTGAGGTACAAACCATAACTACTGCTCGTTACTCCCGTAATATTTACACTGTTGTAATATATTTCCGAATAAGTTCCGGCATCATAAATCATATAGGTAGAGCCCGTTCCAATGGCTTGAGAAACAAAATTATTCGCAATTAATGATTTCTTGGTTGATGAGTTGGATCCACTTCTGTAAATACCATAATTGGTATTGGTGGTATTGTTTCCTTTCATCGTTATTTTATTCTTGACAATTTCATTTCTGGTCGAACCGCTATTGTCATAATATGATTATTTCATTTCCATTGGTCTGGTTATTGGTATATGCTGAGTTGTAATAAATCCCATATTTGGTTCCGCTTCCGCCATTATAGATGTAATTATTGTTTACTTTATTTCCAGTATTAAAATTAGTACCATAAAAACCATAGGCGGTAGAGGAAGTTGTCAGGTTAATGTTATTCCCGATAACCTCAGCATTCTGGCAACCGGAATTGTTGAAATAAATCCCATAATAGGTTGTTGAACTGGAGGAAGTAATACGATTGTATCTGATTTTCGCATAATTTTGATAATACATGTAAAAACCATACTGATACTGATTTTTAACCACATTGCTGTCAAAGGTATTATACTGGCAATAACTGCTGCCATAACCATAAAAGTAAACAGCGTAGCTGGCACCATCAAAAATGCAGTATTTTGCGGTGATTGACCCGGAATTGGAAGAGGCTGCCGTGGAATACAGATACCAGATGGCCCAATCGGTAGAAGCAGTAGTGGTTTGATTAGCCAGAAAACGGCAACTTTGAAACACCAGACTATCTGCTTTGGAGGCAAACTCAATCACCCTGCCCCGGCCGGTGGAGGTATTCTGAAAGGTAATCTGTTTGAAGGTAATATGGCTGCATCCGTTAAGTTTCAGGACATAGTTGTCTGTAGCAGTTGCATTATTGCTTAAAATGACCTTTGAACTGTCGCCTGAGTATGACCTGAAGAGAATAGTATTGGAGGTCGAAGCTCCCGGAATATTATTGATGGTGTAGTATCCGTTGTATGTCCCGTCATAAATCTCAAACACAACGGCTGCATTCACACCTCTGCCGTTCAGATCGTTAATGGCTGCTGTTACAGAAGTATAATTGCGCGGTCCGGTGGTACTTGGGTCTATGGTATAGGTTCCGTTCAAGGGCTCTGTAATCAGCCTTTCTCCTGTCGGATTCGATACCACAGGATATTTTGTCAGAATAGTTCCTGACGAATCAATGATGATGGTATCAATAGTCCCGTCAATATAATCTCCGAGGCTTGCTGCAGTTACCACATCATAAGCCAGCCAGAAATAATTGGTTCCTGATAGCAATGCCTGCGAACCGCTGACCGAAAAGGTGTTGGTTATCGTATTCAGTGTTGAACCAAACTGAGTAGTGGTTGAAAAGGTAGAATCGTTTCCTGTATAGTAAACCCTTGCATTTTCCACATCGCTCAGCGAAGTTGTTCCGCTGGAGGTAAATGCCAGCCGCTTGAGGATAAGCGGATTTGAACAGCCTGTGGTAATTATCTTCACGCCTAATACTTCGTTTTTAACCGAATTAGGCACTACCACCCCAAGATTGCTGTGAAATCCTGTTGCATAATTCATGGCATGAGCCGAAGGATTGTCGTCTGCACCGGCAAAAGCAGGCAAGGCACGGCAATCTCCGTCTATATCCGTAGTAATTCCATATAAAGACTGAACTATTTTCAATGAAGTATTGGAAGTATGCAGATCGCTGGTAATCGTAAAGGAAGGATTTACGTTTATTGAATTGGCATCATTGTTATTAAAGTTGTTTTTCCATGTTGCAAGGGTGCTTTTTGTTACACTGTTCAGATAACCCATCTGTGCACTGCCGGTATAGTAAAAATTATTGTAATCGCAGGAAGTAATATTGGTAGAAGCATAAGAACTGGAAACAATCATAGCATAACCGGTACCTGATTTTGAAATATTGTTATTTAAAAATCTTATATCCAGATAACTTGAACTGGTAGAGGTAGGTATATAAACTGCCGCACACGAAGTTGCTGAAGAGCCTGAACAGGTATTGTTCACACTGTTAAACATGAAATCTGTGTAACCGCAGGAAGTCATATAAACACTGTATATGGTTGAACCTGTACCGTTGGCTGTGGCAACAAAGTTATTATACACCTTGTTCCTTGCCGATGCAGTACCATAGCAGCTTGATAAATATAAACTATAACTTGTACCAGTAGTTGTTCCTTTACAATAAATTTTATTACCTGAAATATTGGTGGTTAGGATGCCGTTTGTGCTATAAGCACTCGAAACATATATCCCGTATTGCGTGCCGCTACCTCCTGCAGAAACTTCTACGATATTATTTTGAATCTGTGGTCCACTGTAAGTACCTGATAAATACATACCATAAGTCGTAGAAGAGGAGGTTACATTAACATTATTGCCGGTAATAGTTGCATAATAATTGATGGAGCCATAAATTCCATATAATGTTGATGAACTTGTTATATTGACAGTATTGTTGGAAATAATGGCATAATAGGAATAATAGACATATATACCATACCTTGTAGTAGTTGCACCGGTATAGCTAATATTATTACCCGTAATTACAGAGTAGTAAAAAGGATAATAATGATAAATTCCATGATAATAAAAACCACCTATCTTGTTTCCTATTAATGAATCATAGGATGCATTGTATGAAGTAGAGCTCGTATAATATAAATAAAACCAGAATAACCATTATTGACTACATTGTATTTAAAAGCATTTCCCTGAAATTTACCACTTGAACTGACAGTAGCTCCAATTGATACTACTCCGTAATTTGCTCCGGAGGTAGTGGTTGTAGCTCTTTGAAGAATACAGTTTTCAATTTTGATATAATTGGTACCATACGTACTATTAGGATTAAACCTTACGGCATTCCCGATCCCTGTACTGGTATTTACGATTTTTATCCATTTAAACCGGTAATACTGAACATTACCTGCAGAAGGTGTAAATTGAACGGTAGCAGTGGTACTCGAATTGGTCAAAGTTACCTTTGTACTGTCCATGCTCTGACTGACAAAAGTAATCATATTGGATGCAGAAGCTCCTGTTACATCCCGAAGGGTAATCGCTTCAGTATAGGTTCCGTCTCGCACGACAAAGGTAACACCACCCGTACCAACACCTTTGCTGTTCAGGTCGGATATGGCTGCTGTAAAAGTGGCATAATCAGGGCTGGTGCCTCCGATGGTCTTCGTTCCGGTCAGGGCCTGGCCCCGGCTTTCCGTTACTGAAAACAGTACTGTAACTGCAATAAATACAATGAAATTCAATACGGCTCTTTTCATATACTTGAATTTAAAAATTTTACAAATGATAATGGTGTTCCTTTTACCGGAAACACCTGATGACTGAAGTGATTGGGAACTATTTTCCCACAGGAGTAAAATTTACTCCAGCGAGCTATCAAACCTTGGATGTGACCTGACATCCTTTCTTTTTTCATTTTCTTCACCTTTTTTCCCAAGTCAAAGTGAAGTGAGTTTTAAAATACTACCGGGAGGTAGAGCGCGTCTTTTATCGGAGGTGTATCGTTTGTCTTATAGGCATTCTATTTTAAAAATCACTTCACTTAATTACATTCCAGCATTGTTTTAATACGCAATATTAATACGTTATCAACAATTGTGAAAAAAAATTTTTTTTATTTTTCCAAAAAAAATCAAACTAATTTAACGATTTGAATTTCAACATTTTATCAAATCCGGAGTAATTTTTCAGACAAAAACTCCGGCAAGGTCAGATAAAATATTGAGGAGATAAAAAAATTTACAATCATAGGAGAATTGTTAGCTTTGTTGTCTGGTAAAATTTCATTTAAAGATGAATATAGTAATTTCCGGAGCAGGGGCTGTAGGTTTATATCTGGCAAAAATGCTGGTAGAAAATGATCATAATGTTACACTCATTGATAAAAACGAGGAGAGGTTACGCATAGCATCCGCCCACCTGGATATTATGACCTATTGCGGCTCATCTTCGCTGATATCGGTTCAGAAAGAAGCCAATATTCCTGATTGTGATCTTTTAATTGCAGTTACCAACGAACAGGATGCTAACTTTCTGACCTGCATTTTAGGGAAAAAATCAGGAGCCAAAACCACCATCGCCCGCATCAACAACCTCGAATATCTGGAAAAATCTGAACAAGAGATGTATCAGTCATTTGGCGTTGACACCATGATATTTCCCGAGCTCATAGCCGCCAATGAAATAGTTGCCCTGATCAGGCAAAGTGCTGCCACCGAAATCGTATCCTTTTGTAATGACAAGTTGATTCTGATGCAGTTAAGGATTGAAGAGGATGCTGAAGTAAAAGGAAAAACCCTTCGTGAAATTATTGAAAAAGACCCTACCATCGACTACCGTGCCGTGGCTATTCAGCGTAACAATAAAACCATCATGCCTTCCGGAAAAGATGTTTTCATCCCGGGTGATGAGGTTTTTGTGGTTACCAAAAAGGAAAAAATTGATAAATTGCTTAAAATAAGCGGATCGAAAAATTTCCACATTCGCAATATTATGCTCATTGGGGCTTCTGAAGTAGGCATTCTGGCTGCCAGGGAACTCGAGCAGGATTATCATGTCAAGCTGATTGAAAAAAGAGCTGATATTTGTCAGAAATTAGCCGGAGAACTCAAACATACATTAATTATTAATGCAGACGGTCATGAGCTGAACACCCTGAAAGATGAGGGTCTGGAAGAAATGGATGCTTTTATATCGGTTACGGAAAATACGGAAGCCAATATATTTTTCTGCCTGCTTGCCAAACGCAACGGTGCCAAAAAAACCATTGCCCTGATTGAAGATACCGAATTTATTGAGATTTCTCATGATATTGGGGTAGATACCATCATCAACAAAAAACTGATTGCTGCCAGCCATATTCACCGCTATACGCTTGAAGCCGAGGTGGTTGCCTCCAAATGTCTGAACAGTGTGGAGGCCGATGTTTTTGAGTTTATCGTTAAAAAAGGTTCTCGCATTACTTCCAAAAAGGTCAGTGAGCTGAATTTCCCTGAAAATGCCATTTTAGGCGGCTATATCCGAAATGGGGAAAGCTATATTGTGAAAGGCGATACTCAACTTCAGGAAGGCGACCATGTGGTGGTCTTTTCTGTTCCTTCTGTCATTCATAAAGTCGAACAGTTTTTTTCAATATAATCAGTCATGTTAAAATCTCGCCTGATTATCAATCTTTTAAGCCGGATTCTTATTCTGGAAAGCATACTGATGGCTACTTCATTAAGCTTTTCAGCCTATTACGGGTACAGTGATTTCAAAGCCATTGCCCTTTCATCGCTGATCACCTTTTCATGCGGTATTTTTTTGTTTTTTGTTACCAGAAAAACTGAATACAATGCCTCCAAAAGAGAAGGCTACCTGATTGTCACACTTGGCTGGATTATTATTTCCTTGTTTGGCACACTTCCTTATATCCTCAGCGGAGCCATTCCCGACTTTACTGATGCTTTTTTTGAAACCATGTCGGGCTTTACCACCACAGGAGCCTCTATTCTGACAGATATTGAAAAGATTCCCAAAGGAATACTATTCTGGCGTGCCATGACTCACTGGATTGGGGGAATGGGTATTATTGTACTGACTGTAGCTATCATGCCCTTTCTGGGAGTTGGCGGGTTTCAGCTTTTTGCCGCTGAAGTACCGGGTATTTCAAAAGATAAACTCCATCCCCGGATTACCGAAACAGCCAAAAGACTTTGGGGACTTTATGCCCTTTTCACCTTAGCTGAAACCATTCTTCTTGTCCTTGGCGGCATGAACCTCCACGAATCATTATGCCATTCTTTTGCCACCATGGCTACCGGTGGCTTCTCTACCCGAAATGCCAGCGCTGCTGCATTTTCTCCCTATATTCAGTATGTATTTATTGTCTTTATGTTTATTGCCGGAATAAATTTTACCCTTTCCTATCTCGCTGTCATCAAAGGTGATGTTAAAAAACTGTTTAAGGACGATGAATTCAAATTTTACTCCACCTTTATTCTTTTATCGGCCTTTGTCATTGTTGTAGTTCTGGCCGTATTGCAACACCACGGAGTGGAGGAATCTTTCAGAAATGCTTTGTTTACGGTCGTTTCCATCATCACTACTACTGGCTTTGTCAATTGTAACTATGAAAACTGGGGTATTTTCGGGATGATGCTTGTGTTTATTTTAATGTTTATCGGTGGTTCATCAGGCTCCACGGGCGGCTCTGTCAAGTGTATCCGCCATCTTTTGTTGATAAGAAATGCCTCTCTCGAATTTAAAAGACTTGTCCATCCGCGAGCCGTTCTACCTGTCAGATATAACCAGCAAAGCGTTTCAAAAGATACCATTTCGCATGTCCTTGCCTTTTTCTTTTTATATGTGATTATCTTTATCGTCTCTTCCCTACTAATGGTAGCTTTTGGCAGCGATATTGAAACCTCAATGGGATCTGTCGCTGCAACACTCGGAAATGTAGGCCCGGGTATCGGCCATGTAGGACCTGTAGAAAACTACGCCCATTTAAACATCGAATCCAAATGGCTTCTTTCTTTCGACATGCTGGTCGGACGTCTTGAATTGTTTACCGTCCTGATTATTTTCAGTAAAGCCTTCTGGAAAAAATAAATTTGCATATCTGATTTAATTCTCAATTTTGATTCGAAATTAAAATGCTACTTTTTGCAAAATAATGAAGTATTTTTCAGGCTCGGGTTTCAGGAATTTTCTTTTAAAATTCAATATTGTTTTTTCTCTGATTGTAATAACCACGCAGTTATATGATTTTGGATACCCTTCATCCCTGTCCGGCCAGAAAAATATCCATACCTTTTACCAGATTGCAGCCATTGTTTACCTGCTCAACTTCATCGGTGAACTGATTTCTGAAAGATTGTTACTGTTGAGAATACTCAGGGAAAATCCGCTGAAATTTGCTTTTCATATACTCGGATTAATTGTTTTAATGGTTTCGTTTTCGAATGTAAGCATTTTGATTCAGGACCTCGGATTTATATCTTCAAATCTGAATATCGAAACGGCTCTGATCGTATTTTTAAATGCCTATCTACTCCTAAATTCATTGATTATTATCGTTAAACTTAGAGAAAACTGGCTTTTTGTCTCTGCTAATCCATCAAAGGTTCTGTTTTTTTCCTTCGGTATTTTAATACTGACAGGGACATTGCTTTTAAAACTGCCAGCTTGTTCAAATTATCATCTTAGCTGGCCGGATGCTTTGTTTACCGCTACTTCAGCAGTTTGTGTAACAGGCCTTTCAACCATCAATATTGCTTATGCTCTGACTTTTAAAGGGCAAATAATCTTAATGCTTTTAATTCAGGCTGGTGGGCTTAGTATTATTACTCTTACAACTTTTATCGCTTTGTTTTTCAGAAGGGGATTTAAATTGAAAGACCAATTATTACTCCAATACATGTTTTCAGATGAAAATATCAGTTTTATAGAAAACATACTTAAAATTATCATTGGTGTCACTTTAATTATAGAGACTTTTGGTGCCATATCATTTTTCTTTTCATGGCAGTATCTTCATCTTTCTTCAGGGCAACGCTTATTTCATGCTGTTTTTCACGCAGTCAGTGCTTATTGTAATGCAGGCTTTTCCGTTTTCCCTAATGGTTTTGAAGAAAATTTTCTCTCAACCAGTTATCCTACCCTAATTACAGCTATGATTCTTATTATTCTTGGAGGAATTGGCTTTTATACCATCAGTGATATATTCAAATTTGAGCATAAAGAACATTTTAACATCCGGCCAAAAGGGCTTAGGCTACAAACACGAATCATTTTATCAGGAACAGGCATTCTTATTATTACAGGAGCCGTTTTAATCTGGTTTTTTCAATACCCGGAATGGAAAAATCTTCCGGTCGGACAACAAATCATTTATTCATTATTCAACAGTGTTACCAGCAGAACAGCAGGATTCAGCTGTTACCCTGTTTCTAAAATGGCTATACCATCAGCGTTGATTATCATTTTGCTGATGTTTATAGGGGCATCACCCAATGGTACTGCTGGAGGTATAAAAATCACTACATTTTATACGGTAATATTAGCATTTTTCTCCTTTTCCCGTGGAAAAGAACGAGTAACTTCCGGCTGGAATACTATTCCTATGACCCTTGTCAGGAAGGCTTTTATTGTTTTTTTTGCCTCCATTTCTTTAATTTTTATTGCTGTATTGCTGATTTCATCTGTTGAAAAAAAAGACTTTTTTGACATTTTATTCGAAACAGTCAGTGCTTTTGGAACCGTTGGGTTGAGTAGGGGTATCACCCCTTTTCTGACAGATTTTAGCAAAATCGTCTTGGTGTGTGTGATGTATTTAGGCAGGGTTGGCCTTTACTCACTGGCCATTGCTGTTACAGATGAATTGGGATCAAATGCATATAAATTTCCTGAAACAAGTTTAATGATTGGTTAATATATGAGCAAAACACAAAAATACGTTTTAATTGGCATGGGTGCTTTTGGCCAGGAAATAGCCTATACCCTGAAAGAGTACAATGCTGAGCTTATTATTATCGATAAAAATGCAGATACTGTCGCACAACTCAAACGCGATGGTTTTCCATTTGTCGTCCAACTCGATTCAACAGACGGCTTTTCACTTGAAAAATTTGTCTCTCCTGACGATATTGTCGTCCTTTCTATGGGCGAATCTTTTGAAGATAATATCGTTACGGTTGGAATTCTGACCAGAATTGGTGTCAAAAAAATTTATACTCGTGCTACCCGGATTATTCATGAAGAAATTCTGAATCAGATGAAAAACACTATTACTCTCTTCCCTGAACGTGAGGAAGGTAAACGGGTCGCTCTTAAACTGCTTTACAAAGAATTTTATTTAATTGAGGAAATTTCTCCGGGAATTTTTCTTTGTGAAATGGATGTCCCTGAATCATTTGTCGGCCAGACAATTATAGAACTTGATGTCAGAAACAAATATGGAATTAACATCATCGGACTGAAAAAGCATTCTGAGGATAATGAAGGCCTCATTTCCTCTGAAATGCAGGTTATTGGTTTTGAAAAAGTAATACTTGAAAAAAATCATATACTTGCCTTTCTGGCTAATGAGAAAAATATGGCTCAGATGTTAAAGCATAAATTCTGAAATAACTTTCTCGCCTGATCCTTGCTATTTACTGATTATCTTAGGTTTACCTAATATCCCTGCTGTATTTTAAATACCCGTTCAACCCAGATTTTGTTGTTAACATTCAGGCGGATGAAATAGATCCCGCCTGCCAGTCCTTCATCACCGAAAGAATATTCATAACGCCCTGCCGGTAAGGCAGTATTGACCAGCACTTCGACTTCTTTACCATAAGCATCGTAAACACCCAGCTTTACATTTGAAAAGCTGTTAAGGTCGAAACGTATATTGGTGGATTGTTTAAACGGATTAGGATATACCAGCATTTTAAAACGTGCCTGATAAAGCTCTTCTTCACTCAGACAATTTGTAATTACTGCCGTATCAATCACATAGTTGTAACAACCATTATTTGAAATCACCAGCATAATGACGGGGTATTTTCCGTTGGCATTGTATTTATGAACCACTTTATGCCCTGAGGAAGTATCATTATCGCCAAAGCTCCAGTAGAAGGTGTTCAGGGTGTCGCCACCTGCCAAAAAGGTAGCCTCTCCGTTGCTGCCGTAAACAATGGTAAATTTAGCTTCGGGCAAAGGATATATTTCAATGGTTTTATACGCTGTATCTGCACATCCCTCATTGCTTACCGCTTCGAGGCTGATGGTATAAAATCCTGCCGTATCGTAAATATGTTCAGGATGCTGGCCTACCGACTGATGCTGGTCGCCAAAATCCCAGTTCCATGCGCTGATATATGCCGGACTATCCACAACCGATTGATCCGTAAACCTGACCGTATCGCCCGCACAGCTGTTTTTTGTGTCAAATCCGGCAACCGGCATTTTCCAGATAAACACATCACGATAAGCGGAATCGGCACAGCCAAATCCTGATACAGCCTTTAGTTTTACTGCAAAATATCCGGTAGTGTCATAACTAAATACAGGATTTTTTACATGAGACACATATTTCGGATCCGAAGTATTTTCTCCGGCAAAATACCAGGTAAACCGGAGAGTGTCTCCGATGACTGAACTCAGGTTGCTGAATTTAAACTTATTATCCCTGAAACATTGCTCGTTGTCATCTACATTGAAGCCGGCAACAGGCATTTTAACTACCACCACATATTTCATGACAGTATCGGAACATCCAAGATTACTTTCTGCCATCAGCCAGACATGATAATTCCCTGCCATTTGATAAAAATGGCTTGTATTGACAGCTGTGGAAGTATCTCCGTCACCGAAAGACCAGATAAACTTCATGTTTCCGCTTTGAATGTAAGATGAATTACTGAAAACAAACAGGTTATTACTGAAACACTGGCTGTCGCTGTTCACCGAGAATGAGAGCTGAGGAGACGGGAACACATAGACTTCTTTAATCAGCGAATCTGTACAGCCAAGATTTGAAGTTGCCGTCAGTTTTACCGAAAAGGTATCTGCATTCAGGTAAATGTGGCTTGTGTTGGTTGAAGTTGAAGTATAGGCATCTCTGAAATCCCATAAATAGGTCATACTGCCGGAATTGATTTTCGACTGGTTGGTAAATACAAAATGATTGTGTTTAAAGCATTGCATACTGTCGTTGATCACGAAATCCAACTGCGGGCTTGGCCAGATATATGTCTGACTAACAAAGGTATCGGCACAATTCTGAATGGAAATGGCTATTAGTTTTACTGTAAATATTCCGTCCCTGTTATACTGATAAACGGGATGGGTGGCTGATGAAATGTTGCTGTCGCCAAAATCCCATGAGAATACCATATTTCCGGTATTCAGCGAAGATTGATTGGTGAAAACAAACTGATTCCCTGTCAGACACTGGTCTGTATCGTTTATTGCAAATTTTACGGAAGGCATTTCGTAAACATATACTGTTGCTGATGAAACATCTGTACAGTTTTTATCAGAAACTGCAGTCAGTTCGACCAGATAATTACCATAAGCCGTATATGAATGCTGAGGATTGGTCTGAACGGAAGTAGTATTATCACCAAACTTCCATTGATAGCTCAGATTTCCGTAAGCCAATGCTGACTGATTGGTAAAGTCAAACTGATTGCCTTTCTGACACTGGTCTGTGTCATTAATTGTAAAGGTACTTGTTGGAGAAGGATAGACATAAACGGTCCGGATGGCAGAGTCTCCACAGTTTTTGTCTGAAATAGCCACCAGCCTGACAGAAAAAGTGTCGGCTGCAGAATAAGTGTGAGAATCATGGGTTTGAACAGATGTTGACCCGTCACCGAAATACCATTTGTAAGTAGAAAGGCCTTGTGCCAGCGTGGTCTGATTGGTCATTACAAAATTATTTCCGTTAAAACACTGGTCAGTATCGTTCACCTTGAATGAGACAATCGGATTGGGATTAACGGTTACTGTTTTTATCAGGCTATCAGGACAGTTTTTATCAGTTATGACCAATAGTTTGACATCAAAAGAGCCATAGGAAGTGTACTGTTTTGAAGGATTCGGCAAGGTGCCGGTGCTGCTGTCGCCAAATGACCAAAACTGGCTGAGTGTTCCGCTGCTCACCGTTGAGTTGTTGGTAAAACTGAACTGATTACCTGCCAGACATTGAACATCGTTGTTGATACTGAAGTTGGCCACCGGACTCGGATGGACGGTAACCGTTTTGGTCAGCGAATCTTTACAGCCATAGTTCGAGGTGGCTATCAGCTTCACCTGATAAGTGCCTGCAGCGGTATAGCTATGCTGTGGCGAAGTTTGGGCTGAGGTGCTGTTGTCTCCGAAGTTCCATAAATAAGTCAGTGTTCCGCTGCCTATGCCGGATTGATTGGTAAAGCTGAAACTGTTCCCATTTTTACATTGCTCTGTATTGTTGATGGCAAAGGCAACAGATGGATTTGCCCTGACATTCAGCGTTTTGGTTGTAGAATCCTTGCAACCCTTGTCGGAGATAAGCAATAGTTTCACCGTATAAGAACCAAAACCGGCATACGAGTGACTGGGGCTGGTCTGCGTGGAGCTGCTGTTGTCTCCGAAATCCCACAGATTTGTAAACGTTCCTGAACTAATGGAGGAAGTGTTTGTAAATACAAAATTATTGTTCGTAAAACATTGCGAATCAGCATTTACGCTAAACGAAGCCACCGGACTCGGATGGACGGTAACCGTTTTGGTCAGCGAGTCTTTACAGCCATAGTTCGAGGTGGCTATCAGCTTCACCTGATAAGTGCCTGCAGCGGTATAGCTATGCTGTGGCGAAGTTTGTGCGGAGGTGCTGTTGTCTCCGAAGTTCCATAAATAAGTCAGTGTTCCGCTGCCTATGCCGGATTGATTGGTAAAGCTGAAACTGTTCCCATTTTTACATTGCTCTGTATTGTTGATGGCAAAAGAAACAGATGGATTTGCCCTGACATAGACTGTTTTTGTCAGGCTGTCCTTACAACCAAAATCAGAAGTAACAACAAGCTTCACGATGAAAGAATCTGCTGTTGCATAGCTATGTGAAGGATGCTGTTGGGTGGAAGTAGTGTTATCCCCAAAATCCCAACGATAGGTTATATTTCCGGAACTGATGGTCGATGAATTTGTAAAACTGAAATTATTTCCTGTCAGGCATTGCTCGGCAGTGTTGACACTGAACTGAACAGCAGGCTGCGGAAATACACGGATATTTTCAGTTACCGAATCAATACAGGCTTCATTGCTGATGGCTTTCAGCTTGACGGAATAAGTGTTGGCCGAACTATAAGATTTTGAGGGACTTACAGCGGTCGAAGTGTCTCCGTTCCCGAAATTCCAGAGATATGTCAAAGTTCCGCTACCGATTGAAGAATTGTTGGAAAACTTAAACGAATTTCCGCTCAGGCATTGGCTGTCGTTGTCAATGGTGAAGGAAGCAACAGGCATTTCAAAGACAGAAACTGTTTTTGTGACCGAATCCATACAGCCTTTGTCGGAAGTAATAATCTGACGGATAAAATGAATACCTTTTGAAGTAAAAGATGTTGACGGATGCTGGCTGTTCGAAGTGGCTGAATTGTCGAAACGCCAGAGATAACTCATGCTTCCTGAGGCTATTTTGCTGGTATCGGTCATCACAAAGTTATTGCCTGATAAGCATTGCCCGGTATCATTGATGGTAAAACCGGGCTGAGGCATGGGATAAACGTTAATGGTTTTATAGCTCGAATCGGAGCAGGAAGCATCGGAAGTAGCAATAAGCCACACATTGAAATTACCATGGGTGGTATAGGAATGGGTGGCTGTATCAGCAGTAGCAGTAGTGCCATCACCAAAACGCCACAGGCGGGTATAATTTCCACTGCTTAAGGTTGAAGTATTGTAAAAGTTGAAAGTGTTGCCATACAGACAATTTCCGGTAACAGGTGCTGAAAATGAAACTACCGGAGTCGGATTGACCGTAACCATGACACTATCTGTATTCATACAGCCAAAGGAATCCTTCACCACAAGTTGATAAGCGGTGGTGGTGGTGGGAGAAGCTACCGGATTGCTGGCAGAATCGTCATTAAGCGTAGTGTAAGGCCGCCATGAATAGATATAGGGAGCTTTGGTTCCGCTGGCAGTGGGTGATCCCCCGATAGTAACACTCTTACCGGAACAAATAGTTTTATCATTTCCTGCATTTGCAACAGGCAGGTTGAGAATCGGGAAATAATCGCTGAAACTCAGGCCTGCATCATTCAACGCATTGGTGATCAATATTCTGTAGTATTTTCCACTCACAATACTATCAGGCATTTCCCAGGTGTAAGTTGAATCGGTTATATCGATGCCATTGGCAATAGGGACATAAGTTCTGCCACTGTCGGCTGTATATTTAATATTAATTAATGGTACTTCCACTTTTCGCCAGGCTATTGTTATGTCGGTACCTTTACAATAAGCTGATAAGCTATCTGGCTTTACAATCATCTGGAAAGGCTTTATTTTGATGGTTGCCTCTCCTGTAGTTTTGGCTGCTTCCTTATTTCCCACATTGTCTTTTGCCCTTGTATAAAACCTGTATTCATTGCCATATTCACCCGAAAATATGGTAAAAGTATCGGCAATATCTTTTTTATACAGTGAGAAATTTGAGCTGTTTTCAGAAACGTACAGATCATAGGTTTTGACACCTGAACCTTTGTTGTCGTCAGAACCTTTCCATGTAACCACCACTGAAGCTGTATCGACTGAAGGAGGCAGGCTGTCCACCTTGCTGTCGGGTGCTCCGGCATCAAACACATTGGCCCATGTATTGGTATAGATCGGGCTGTGAATATCGAATACAATTTTGGCCTGTGCCTTAACGGTGTCACTTGTTTTTACGGTTGTTTTCGGGAAAATATAAAAGCTGACAAATCCTTCTCCTCTATGGGTAATGCTGTCGTTGACGGGCAAAAAACCTTTGGAGGGATCGCTTGGCGGAAGACCATTATCAGGCCCGATGGATTCAAAAATCCAGAAAGCTTCTCCTTTTGTCGGGTCAATACCAGCAATAAAATCGACATAAACGCCCAGAGAATCTTTCACATCAATCCGGGTGGCATAGCTTGTTTTATTAGCAGGAGCCTGAAAGGTAAAATCCCCGAAGCCAAAGTCTTTCAGCCGGAAAGTGTACATATCCATTTTGGGATCGAAGGGAAGCGTTACTATCACTCTCTGGGCAGGTGCGGAAGCAAATTTAGGATCGTTTTCAAAACGGACATTGTAATAAAGCGGGTCTGATTTACTGACGAAATGTTCAGGGCCAAAGCCTTCAGGGCCTGTAATATCGTTGGGGTCGCGTGAACAAAGGATGGGAATAAACCAGACAAAGGTAGCTCCTGAAGCTTTACAACCATTGTCATCCACCACATCGCAACGGTAAATACCTGTGGCACTGACCACCAGGGTCTGATTCGGCCAGCTATAGGTATAAGGGGCAGTTCCACCTGAAGCAACTGCCGTCAGGGTAACCGTTGGGTTTCCATCCTGCACACAGAAAGGAATCACAGCCGGGCCTCCGAGAATATTTACATTTATTGGCAGGGGTTCTTCCACTGTCGTATCAGCATACCCTTTACACCCTCTGGCATCCTGTGCCATTACCTTGTAATATCCTGCCGGTACCGGAGCAAGGGTCTGTGTCCGTGCTCCTCCATAATTCCACAAATATGCAGAATATGGCAGTTCTCCCGAATGTGGTATGGCTTTAACCATGCCTGAAACATCACCGTGACATTTTATATCCTGCTTGGTAATGCCGACATAGGTCAATGAGTCAAAATTGAAATAATGTGCTTTATCGCTCTGTGAAGGGGTACTTGGTGTCCATGTTCCATTGCTGTTCAGCTTAGGAATATTGTTCCCCGACAGATTTGCCTGATTTTGAAATCCAAAAATATCCTGATTGTAAAGGTCTTTTCCCGTAATAAAAAGTTTATGCTTTTTGTAAGTATGACCGGCTACCTTATCCACCGGAATGGTAAATTCCCATTTGGTCAGGGTATCGGTGGCGGTATTCTTTTCTTCGGAATAACTCAGGGAAGGCACTTCGAGTTTGACACTTTTCATGGGCTCAGTGAGGTAAATGACTACTCTCACCGGTTTGTTACAAACAGCCACTGTATCCCTAATCAACTGATATTCATACCGGTTATTGGCAGACGACCAGTTCCACCGTGCATGATAAACCTTATTATTGTCTGCATACACCTCCACTTCTCTGACCATTGGCCTGAAGTTTTGCACCATTACATTTTTGGTAAAAAAAGTATCATGTATCAGGTCACCAACCACTGCATAAACTTTATAAACCCCGTCAGGGAATTCCCATTCTCCCGGACTGCGGGCTTTATTGCCTGTGGGCCCTGCACCGTTCGACCATGTTTCCGTATTACGGGCATTGGTCGCCCACGACCTGCTATCATCAAGGTTTGTTTTTGAACCATTGAAACCGGAGGTATTGGTTAACAGCCATGTAAACCATTGCCAGAAATCATAGTCAGGATCGGGCGTTACCGGTGGTTTTGAACGGTATGAATCCCAGGGAATAATCATTGCATTTAAAAGCGAATTTGATGTTTTATTGAAACTATCGCTTAAAAATTCATCACACTTAAATAACAAATAAGGAGAAGCAGCCGAACGAACAGTATCCACCCAGTTGTTGCCCACCTTTTTCCTGATATAATACCCCACCTTGTGTGGATTTTGATAAAATCCGTTGGTGCTCATACGGTCCAGCAGCTCCCATTGAATATCCACTCTGTTGTAGGCTACAGTGTCAACAGTAGTATTGGCCCAGTTGCTGTCGAGCAGAAATTTAAAATACTTATTATCATCATTGGTATTCAGGGTAACAGGTTTATTGTTCCCGGGATCTTTGTCTTCATTCGATAAATACATTTGTAAAGCATGCCTCGTACCTGCCAGCATGGTAACACCATTTAACCAGCGGTGAAAATGAATATGATAACACTGGGTATTCCAGAAACTATCCACTATTTCACCAATGGTATCTCCAGCTTTTATGGAAGTTCCAACGGTCAGGTATGGCCTGAGGTTTTTCATGTGGTTGTACTGGTAATATTGATTTACCCCGTTAATAAAAACCTGGACATTGATATATTTTCCGGTCTCTCCCTGTCCGAATGAAACAATATGTCCGCTGAATGAGGCAATAACGGTTTCTGTCTTGTAATTATAGTCCCCGTTAATATCGACTCCTTCATGAAAATATTTATCCCCGCCTGCCATGATGGGTTGGTTAAAATTATGCATCAGATTACGGCTGGGACCGGTTTTAGCCTGATTCAATACAGGCCAGTATCTCTTAACATAAGTAAACTTTGTGCTCGAAGCGCTCCACACACCTGCTTTTTTTACACCCATGTTAAAAGTAATGGTATCTCCTTCCGAAAAATTAAAATTGTACCATTTACTGGTCAGATTTGAGGCTACTGTGCTGTCCCAATTGGAAAAATTACCCGAGTTTACTTTATATCTGATCCGGTATGCCTGACACGGGGTATCCGCTGCCCATACAATAATAGCACTGTTATGGGAATAATCAGGTATAACAGATTTTATAACCGGCTGTGCCTTAAGACTCATGGAGCCCGCCAGGAGGAATATTGTTAAAAGAAGATACTTCATCAAACAATTGTATTGAGCTTCTTTATACATTTTAGTTAATCCTTTCATAATTACCTGTTTAATTGAAGTTTAACCAATTGCTTCCCCGTCCTCAGCAGAATTTTATCCTTCCCTTCAAAAACTGCCATCCGGTAGGGTTCCCAGAATGGCGACTCATTTATCTCAATTTCTGAAATCAGTTTTCCGTCTTTCAGGCTGATAGCCGACAGGTGATAGACGTTTCCCGAACCTAATGAAACAACAATAAAGTAATCCTTATCAGCAGAAATGGTGATGGGATATCTGCTGAAGGTTTTGCCGGGCAGAACTCCTGAATAAATAGGTTTTGCCCCATTATTTATGCTATAGAGTTTCCAGCCGTTTTCTTCTGTCACAATAAACTGTTTTTCGGAAATAAATTCAATTCCGCCAACACTCAGCGTATGATTCAGGCTGAAAAGTTTAGCTCCTTTATCATCGTAAAAATCCGTAATAAAACTCATGCTTTCCTCTTTGAGGTAAGTGACAGCCATCAGTTCTCCACCGGGAGAAAGATTGACGGCCTGCGGAATGCAGTCTTCCATCCTGATTTCCCACTGAATATTCCCGTTTTTATCAACTTTCTTCAGGTATGGCAGGGAGTGAATGCTATCGATGTCCACATGGGCAAAGGCATAAAAATCACCTCCGGCAGAAGCAGCCACGGCATAAGGTGAATGACCTATTACTCCGACATTTTTAATCCAGCTCCCGTTTGTTTTTAAAACATGAAGTTCAAGGTTGTAATCTGTGTAAAAACCAGGTTCTTCTCCGTAATTAAATAATCTTTCGGCCTCCGGAACCACGATAAACATCCCAAGGGGTTTTTGTATTTCCATCCGCTGATTGTTGTAAGTAACAAATAACTCAGCCGGTTTTTCCACATAAAAATATCCTTCGAAACTTCCCGTAATAATTCCCTTGTTATCAGGCAGGTCGTTGATATTGTAATTCCTTGTGTAAGACACAGAAGATAAAATACGAAATCCGTTTTCCTGCGCTAAAACAAGGTGTGTCGAAAATACGGATAATACTATCAAAATCCATTTATTCATGATCGTCTTTTTTATCAGATTAACTATTTAATTTCAGGCAACATGATCTGGAAGCCAAGACCGGCAGTTGACTTTGTATAAATCAGGACAGAGCCGTAAGCACCCGGTCGAATGACCCATTGCGGGCCGTTCAGCTCTTTAAGCATAAAGGTCAGTTCGGTCTTTTTGTTCTCAAGATCCGGGACACTCATTCCGACAGGCGCCAGAGCAAGACTTTTCAGGATAATGGTAGGCACATCAATATCTGTATTACCCACGTTGGCAAAATCGAGCGACATGGCCGTAATCGCAGAAGGCCTGACGTTGGCTGGTTTTGAAATACTGACCTGAAGATCGGATGCCACTCCATTTACAATTTCAAAGCCCTTCATCAGTTTTGCCGTATCAGGCTTACTTGTTTTGATGGCTACCACATCATATTTGCCCAGCTTCGCACCCGCAAGGTTGTAGGTAACGAAAACCTTTGTCGGGTCAACATAAACAAGGGTGTCAGGCTCATAGACGGCACTGTCGTTTTGTAAAATAACCGTCATGGTGGTATCGAATTTACTTCCGCTGACAATTACGGTTACTTTGCCTGTATTTCCACCCTGGTTGGCACTGATTCCCCTGACTTCAAAATGAAGAATTTTCGCCATTAACCCTATTTTCTGCATGCTCCCTACCATCGTATAGCCGTAAACCATGATATAATAAGTACTGTCTTCCAGTGATGGCACTATTATTTCCTGATTACCGTGGAAAGGCTCTGAATATGCATAATCGTAAACATTTCGGGTCGGTACCTTCAGATAACTGAGATACAACTCATTATCACCATTAACAGAATCACCATACAGATTTAGCAACAGCGTTTCGGATTTCAGGGTATCGTGGCTTTCGAGTTTGAAATAGACCTCTGAATTATCATAAAGTGTATCGTAGGTCATGGTGTACCATGGCAGGTTCTGCACATTGACCTTCATGGTATCCACAGAAATTTTTTCATTGTTGTTGTCATTGGTCTCATTGATGTTAGTAAGTATATCCGTCCTGACAATCACATAATAATAACCCAGTGTAACCCCTTTCAGTTGTTTTGTCATATTCTTTGAAACCTCCGTATTGGGTGACAATCCGATGGTGTACTGATTCGTTCCGAACAATACGTCATTGACATCCCACTGATTGTCTTTTGAAATATAAATGGCATCCCTGATATAGCCTGTGGCGGGATTGACACCTGTATTTTTGATTTTGTAGGTAATGGTTGCTGATTTACCTGCAACGGCATTGAGTGGAAATCCGATATGAGAAACAATCAGGTCGCAGGGTGGAGCGGCAGTAATGGATATGGGGGCACCCATGATGTTGTTGTCTTCTCCGTTATGCTCGTATTCTGCATCTGTGGCATCTGTTTTCAGTAAAATAATGCGGTTACCGGTGATATTTGCAGGTAAAAAGACCTGCTGACTCTGGTTGTAAGACGAGTTCACCGCCAATGAGGACGTTCGTTGAAAACTTCCAAGTAAGACATCGCTGCCGTCAATAGTAAAGTCAGCCGACAGATATATTCTGTCTTCAAAGGTAACACTGGTTGCTGCCTGCCCCTGATTTTTAACAGTCCATGTCACGGTAACGGGCTGTCCGGAGGTTCCGGTAGCTGGCGAATTGACGGATGTGGGTTTCAGGTCGGGTGTGAGGGTAAGCTTGATGAATATTTTCTTCATCTTATTCTGTGCGTCTGTCCTCGCCCGGTAATTATTGCTCAGGTTGACATCGTTGTTGTTGTTGTTTTCATCCGTTACCACCAACAGGTAATAATTGCCTGTTATTCCGTTGGGCAGAGTCACATTAATGTTTTTCGTGTAGGAAGCATTGGCTGCCAGCTGGGTTGTCATGTCCTCACGGTTGATCAGGATGTCGGTGGCAGGGCTCCAGATGGAATCAGTTGAAAGATAGACCGCATTTTTGTAAGACGGAGCTAAACTCTTCCCCTGACCAATGTTTTTAACGGAATAGGCAATGGCAAATGTTTTTCCTGAAGAGCCGGTGTCTCCGCAGGTTACATTGTAGATCATGAAATCAACCGGAGGATAGGCTTTGATATAAATAGGACGGAAAGAAGAGTTGTTGCTGTTTGAGGTATGCTCATAAATCTTGTCTTCATAATCTGTATAAACATGCAGGTAATATATTCCTGCAGTCAGGTTTGTTGCCAGTCCGGCCATGGTGGTGATATTGTAGGAATCACTGACGGCAAGCGAAGTTGGCCTGATCACATCTTTAAGTAAACTTGCTGTTGAAGAATTAAATACCGAGTCTTTTGAAATAAACACATTGTCTTTCCAAGATGAACCGGTAGCAGTAGCAGTTCCTTTGTTGGTAACCGTGAAATGAACCGTTATCGGATCACCTGCTGTGGCAGTGTCGGGAGCTGATATTTCAACTACCTGAAGGTCAGGCCATGGGGACAAGGTAACCGTTATGGATGTATCGGCTTTTTTAGTGTTATTGTTTTCTCCCCCTGCTTCAAAGACATTATTGACTGCATCGGTGGCAATATACAGATAGTAAACACCTGAATATCCGTTGGGAATGGTAATATTTGACGTTAACAGGTATTCATTGTTCACATTCATGCTTACAGAAGCAATGGTAATTTCCTGCAGAAATACTGCAGTGGAAGAATTGAATGTTGAATAAGGGGAAATATAGATTTTGTCTTTCCAGCCTCTGTTGATAATTTTTCCCGGGCCTGTGTTTTTATCTTTCCATTTGATATTAATGCTTGTTCCTGAATAGGCAGTTGCCGGATTTGAAATCCATGAAACTGTCAGGTCAGGCGATTTGATATAAATGGAATCGGGATCAGAAACATTGTTGTTTTCATAAGTGTATTCATAAACACTGTTAAAACAGTCAGTTTTAACAAAAATGTAATATTTTCCGTTAATTCCTGTAGGAATGGTTATATTGCTCAGCAAAGTATCTGTCTGGCCGGGAGACAGGTCTTGTGAATGATAACGGGTGGCAAGCAGGATTGACCCTGATTCACTGAAAGTGCGGGAGGCAGAAATATAAATTTTATCATACCAGGAGCTTTCCGGATCATTTCCTCCCTGATTTTTAAGGTAATAGCTCATGCCAAGGGTTTCGTTATTGCTGGCACTGTCGGGGACATCTGTTCCGGTAACAACCAGATCTGGCGGAGGAGTCAGAATGATTGAAATAGCATCACTTCTTTTCACATTGTTGTTTTCCCATGCATGCTCATATTCACTGTTGAAATAGTCCGTTTTAACAAAAATATAATAGGTTCCGAATATAGCATTGGGAATTGATACGGTTTTAGCTGCATTATATGTGCTGTTGACCAGCAACTGTCCATTGTGATATACATTTCCGAGATAATAACAATTGGCCGGATCAAAGGTGGTATCCTGTCCCAGATAAAGTGCATCGTACCAGTAATTGGTTACGGTGTTGCCGGTTCCCTTGTTCTGCACTGTCCATGAAACATTGGCATTTGTACCACTGTAAATCGTGTTTGGACGCACAATCGAAATGACCTGAAGGTCCGGAGGCGGAGTCAGTTGTATCTGAAGGGTTGAGGAATTATAACCTTTATTATTGTTTTCATTTGACTCAGTCAGGGCAGAAAATTTATCGGTGATAAGGATAACGTAATAATTGCCCGATAGTCCCTGCGGAATGGTGAATGTTTCCGTCTGATTATAGCTCACTCCGGATCCGAGTGAACTGAGATTGCTGACAGCTCCCAGATAAAAATCAACATTTTCATCCAGGTTGGTGTCTGATGATAAATAAGCTACATCAAACCATTCCGTGGAAAGAGTGCTGCCTGTTCCTGTATTTTTTATCTGCCACGACACATTGAAAGTCTGTCCTGAATATGCAGTCGAAGGTACCGTTACACTATTGACAATCAGGTCGGGGAGATACCTGACCGTAAATTTCTGAATATTTCCGGCAGTCTGACAGAATATACTCTTTGCCACAATCTGCCATTTATAAGTTTTGCCATATTGAAGGCTACCGTTGTAGGTGTAGGTAATTTGTGTAATGTTGGCAACCGTTGGGCTTACGGGTTTATTTTCCGTTTCAGGCCAGATATACAGATCATAACTGTTGGCTCCTGAGGCCGGAGACCATGAAAATGTTACCGGCAGGGCTACATTCTGTGCAGTATCAACGGGCAGCATATTGCTGATGGCTCCCGGATAGGGATAATTGCTGAAATTATAGATAAAGGTATCATTTGAATGAATAGTGTCTCCGCTGAGATTGGTCCAGCAAATCAGGGTATGATTTCCCTGCGTTGAAATATTCAGTACGGTATCGAATTTATATACATAGCTGCTTCCCTTTGGTATGGTAAGCGAACCAATATTCCTGACTACCACCTGCTGATTGTCGAATTTGTAATAAACATTGAAGTTGCTCTGTGACTGACCGCCAAAATTCTGGATTTTAACCCTGACGGTATCGCTTGACAGTCCGCACCCTGAAACAGGAGCTATAACAGCCGAAATCCCGACATCATGACTGACATAGGTAAACTCATCGGCTCCGATATCAGGATAATTGGTATTACGGTTTTGATTGTCAATATCCTTTGTGATCCCTGTCACCGGAACAGCTGCACTGTCGAGTAATACCTGCGAAATGTGCAGATCGGTAGTGCTGTAAAACAAAGGATCCAATGATTTTGAATTATTATCCTGTCCGCTTGCCGACCTCCATGCTGACAAATCTGTTCGGTTTCCGCCCCAGTAACCGAGAACAGATCCTGCAGAATAATGGTCGTTGTAATTCGAGTAAACAATAGCCGAAGTATTACTGATATAACAGGCATAACCTCCTCCGGTATTGGCAAAAATATTATTTTGCAAAACCACATTGGCATTGCCGTTTTCAACAAACAAAGCCCTGCTCCCTGTATGCGTATTACTGACGTTTATCGAATTGTAAATGAAATCGGTATAGTCACAGAAGTTCATCACAACAGCAGAGGAAGAAGCAGTTCCTCCCAGTTGAAAGAAGTTGTTATAGATCTTCATTTTATTTGAAGAAGAACCGTCTGCATCATACAATTGAAGGGAATAAGCTGATTTTTCAGAGCTGATTTTATTACCATAAATTTTCGGGCCATTGTTGGCTGTATTGATTGATATAGCTCCCTGGTAATTATTTACAGATGAAGAAAAGGTGTTGAAGGCTATCACCGGCTCACTTTGTCCATACAGAAAGACACCGGAAACAGACTGATTTTCAAATATATTTCCGTAAATATAGGTTCCGCTTTCGTAAGACCCTGACAATCCGTATAGGCGAATGCCAAAACTTCCGTTATTAAATACATTGTAGCTGAATTCATTTCCAATATCATTGTCTCCTGAAGAATATACATTGCTGAAGAAGTCGGAGGAATTAGTGGTTGAAACGCCTTCAAATCGGCAATTCCGGAACTTGTTATAGTTGGCACCACCAAGGAGTTCAACGCCCCTTGCATAATAATTATGAATGGGCTGGAAGGTCATTTTCTTAAAGGTAACATAATCTGCACCGTTAAGCCTGAGTACATAGTTGTCTGAACTGTTGCCCTGATAGGTCAGGGTTACCAGATTGCTGTCGTTTCCTTCAGATTGAAAAGTAATCTGATTAACCGATGAACTTCCGGGAATTTGTCCGATGGATAGCTGTTCGTTGTAAACTCCTGTCCTGACATTAAACACAACCGCACCTACCACCCCGCCAAGATTCAGGATGTTGGCTGCTGCACCAAAACTAATAAAGTCAGGATTGCTGCCGCCAATGGTATAAGTCCCGCTTAAAGCTGCATAGAGATTCAGGGTTCTTGCCGTATCATTGGTATTCAGCGAGTCTCTGACACCATTCGGATTATAGGTATAGGCAACCAGGTTATAGGCAATGACTGTTTTAAATATATAATTACCAATGACTACCGTATCGTATCTGCCTGGCAAAATGCTACCGCTCCAGCTCTTTGGCGTTTGAGAAATTCCATTGACCGACCATTTGATGGTTACTGTGGTAAGCGTATCGTATCCGAAATTTTTCAATAAAACCTTCACCGGCAGGGTATCAGCAGGAAATGGAACAGCTGGTTCGATAAAGCTCACAATACCAGCGTCATCGGAATAAGGCGCTTCAAATTCATCCGCACCAATGTCGGGTTTGCTGGCATGTCGTGCTTCTCCGTCAATATCCGCTGTTATGCCTGCAATTGGAGTACCTGCTTCGTTCAGCGTGATTTCACGAACATGTAAATCTGAATTTGAAACATATTGCGGATCTACTGAAATGGATGTTGCATCCAGACCAGTGGCACTTTTCCATGCTGCAAGGCTGCTGATGTTACCGTTGTAATAAGCCAGATAATTTCCTTTTGAATAAATATTATTATATCCGGATGTAATTCCACTGGCAGTGCTGATATAATAAGCATATCCTGCTCCCCTGTTCACAATATTATTGTTTAACAAATTGATATTGTTTACACTATACAGATACAGCGCCCGGCTGCCCGTTGCTGAGCCTGAAGTTATATTAATGTTGTTGAAATAAACATTGTGGTAAGACGAGTAATACAAATACAAACCTGTCGGATTAGATGTATTTCCGCCCACATAAATAAAATTGTTGTAAATATTTCCCTTGTAAGTTGATGTCCCATTGCTGTTGGATAAATAAATCCCATAATACCCTGCCGGAACACTGATTTTATTACCCGCTATTTTGGTGGCATTCCGGCAATCATACAGATAAACACCTATTGAATAGGAATAATAGGAAGACAGATTGATAACATTGTTTTCAATTATCAGCCCGTCATGATAATAAGCATAAATGCCGTAATAAACAGCATTCTGAATGATGTTGCCCTTAATCTGTACTCCCGCTGAACCGGATGAACTGCTTCCAATAATATACACTCCGAAACTCCCATATTGAATAACATTGTTCAGCAGGTTCAGGTGATGATTATTCCCTCCCTGAATATTAAACACACTGTAACTTGTAGAAGTAACATTACCGTTATACCCCTGAACCACATTGCCGGAGAATGTATTGTAAACGGCA
>Ga0209506_1000758_pt1 | contig 38768 bp, 33 predicted proteins | sample AD_JPNHG2_MetaG_FD_184409 | JGI IMG/M metagenome (GOLD analysis project Ga0209506, IMG submission 184409) | Active sludge microbial communities of municipal wastewater-treating anaerobic digesters from Japan - AD_JPNHG2_MetaG (SPAdes) (version 2) | ecosystem: Engineered > Bioreactor > Anaerobic...
GGTCGATCACGGTGTTGCACGCGTAGGTTGCCTTGGCCGTGCCCTGGGCAAACCGGGCGTCGCCCAGCACTGTCCATTCGCTTGCATCCAGAGAGTACTCGATAGTGACATCCTTGATGCCGAAACCGAGAAGCAGCTCGAACTGGACATTGTAGTTCCACACCCGAAGCTCGTTGAGCTTGTAAACCCGGTCGAACTCGAACTGAATCCACAAAGGCTCACCGGCCGCAGCGCCGGTCACCCACATGTCTTCGCTGGCGGTCGAGTGCTCGCCATTCTCGTTGAGCCCCGAGCCGTTGACCGTGTTCTCCGGCCCGGCGCCGGGTTGAGCGGCGCCGTTGCTCGTGGCAATCACGCCGGTAATCGGGTACGCCAGCGGCTCGGTGGTGAAGTTCCAGACCTCGCCCTTGAAGATCGTATTGTCGGGAGCGGCATTGACCTCATCGACGCGCCAATAATAGGTCCGGCCCAACGCGAACACACCGGCCGGATCGTATGTCGTCCGGGCCTGTCCCTGACTGAGGAGCACTCCCCTCGGATTGGCCCGGCTTGCATCATTGACGTCGTCGAAGACCGTCCCCAAATACACATCGTGCGTTGCGGCAAATTCCCCCGGCATCCAGCTCAGGGCGGTGTCCCGCGGGACATCGGTGGCTTCGTGGGCTGGGGTGGGCCCAAAAGCCAGGGCCCGTGACACAGGACCTTCGGGTAGAATGAAATCCTTCTGGGGGTCAAACGTACCGGTGAAGGTGGAGAAGGCCACCGAGTCGTATTGCCCGATGAGCTGCCGCCCGCCGTTGACAGAGGTGTGACGGATATTGCCCCACGAGATCAGCCGGGTGATCTGCTGGGGCGAGCCGTTGTCACTCTGGAAAATCTGAACGCCGTCCTTGTAGTACTCGATGGTCTGGCCCCCGTGGTACACGATGGCATAGTGGTGCGTCTCGCCCACATTTGGAAGCGGCTCAATATTGTTGTTGGACACTTCCGTGCTGCCGTTCCAACTGCCGGCGGACAGCCCGTCGTGGAAGCGGATGAAACACTGGCCGCCCAAGTCCATGATGGGTGCCATGGCGTCACTGGCGTCGGTCGCGGTGAAGACGGCTTCGACCACAAAGGACGTCCCGGCGAACGACGTCCCGTTGTTGTTGAACGCGGACGCATCGAATTGAAAGCTCTCCTGGCTGGCGCCGTCGGCATCGGTGAGGATTCCCAATCCTGCGGACACAATCTCCGTTCCGTTGTGTGCGGCGAAGGTACCGGTCGTGTCGATTTCGCGCGGTCCCAGCTTGTAGGACGTGCCGGCCAGGGTGCCTTCGAAATCGACGAAGATCACCGGCGTGACCTCTGCGGCGCCGGACAGACCCGCCACAACGGCACTCAGCAAAATGGAACAGATTACACACACGAACTGCCTGGACATGATGCTCCTCCGTTGAAAGATTCTCGACTCATCTGCCGCTCCGCCATCACGGCATTGCGGAGTACGTTCCTGATTGACAGCCGCACGGGCATCGGCAGCATTCCCGAAGACCCTGCAATGTGCTCTTTATTATGCCATGCTATGGCCTGTTCAGGCAAGACTCAATTGCGTTTTCTTCTCGCCTATTTGCGACGGGCCGAGGCGGATGACGACGGCATTCAGACAGGCCGATGTCGCATTTTGGTTGAAAACCGGCTCGCCAGGCAATACCCTGAGGTCCGCCGATCCGCTTGGTGTGACGTCGTAAGACGTTCTGTTGGCAGGCTGTGGGGGCGAATGATTATTCGCTCCTGCTCACGACTCTGGAGGTTGAACGATGAACAGCAGCTCAGCAAAACCCCAACCCTTTTCGCAGGAACGCACGATGCGGCTGGCCGCCATTCTGGTCCCGTGCCTTTGCCTTGCCGTCGGCGCCGAATGGAAGCCGGCCGACGGCCCTTTGATGACGAGATGGGCACAGGATGTCAGGCCGGAGAGTGCCCACGCCGAGTACCCCCGGCCGCAGATGATCCGTCAGAACTGGCTCAACCTCAATGGGCTTTGGGACTATGCAATCCGGCCGAAGGACGAGTACGCAGCAGGCGGACCACGCGAGTTCGACGGCCAGATTCTCGTGCCGTTCCCGGTTGAGTCGGCGCTGTCCGGCGTGATGAAGCCGGTCGGCCCGGACAACCGGCTCTGGTACCGCCGCACATCCGAGGTCCCCAAGGAATGGGGCGAGGGCAATCGCATCCTGCTGCACTTCGGCGCCGTGGACTGGGACGCCACCGTCTGGGTCAACGGCATGAAGATCGACAGCCATCGGGGCGGATACGACCCCTTTGCGTTCGATATCACCCACGCTCTGAGAGCCGGCGGACCGCAGGAAATCGTCGTGTCTGTCTGGGACCCCACCGATGGGGGCGACCAGCCGCGCGGCAAGCAGGTCCGCAAGCCGAACGGTATCTGGTATACGGCGGTGACCGGCATCTGGCAGACCGTCTGGCTCGAACCGGTATCCAGGCGCTGCATCGAGGGTCTCAAGCTCACGCCGGATGTCGATGGCGCTAAACTGATCGTCGAGATCGGTACGAGGCTCACACGCAGCGACAACGTGACGGTTGAGGTCTCCGCCGGCGGTGAGCCGGTCGCCCAGGCCAAGGGCCTCAACCAGATCGAGGTGCCGATCCCCAATCCGCATCTGTGGTCGCCCGACGATCCATTCCTGTATGACGTCAAGATCACGCTGGGGCACTTCAACCTGCCGGTCGTGCACGACGAGGTGAAGTCCTACTTCGGCATGCGGAAGATTTCCCTGGAGAAGGACGAGGAAGGCATCAATCGCCTGTTCCTCAATGGCAAGCCCCTGTTCCAGTACGGCCCGCTCGACCAGGGCTGGTGGCCCGATGGGCTCTACACCGCGCCGACCGATGAGGCGCTGCGGTACGACGTCGAGGTGACCAAGCAACTCGGCTGCAACATGGCCCGCAAGCACGTCAAGGTGGAACCGGCCCGCTGGTATTACTGGTGTGACAAGCTGGGCCTGCTCGTCTGGCAGGACATGCCCAGCGCCAACAACCGAACCGACGAAGGCAAGAAGCAGTTCGAGCTGGAGTGGAGCCGCATCATCGCGGCGTTCGCCAACCATCCATCGATCGTGATGTGGGTCCCGTTCAACGAAGGGTGGGGCCAGTACGACACGCCTCGCATCGTGGAGCTGACCAGAAAGCTGGACCCGACGCGCCTGGTGAACAACGCCAGCGGCTGGACCGACAACAAGGTTGGCGACGTTCACGACATTCACAGCTATCCGGGTCCGGCGGCTCCGCCGGTAGAGGAAACGCGGGCGATCGTGCTGGGCGAGTTCGGCGGCTTGGGCCTGCCCGTGCGAGGCCACACCTGGCAGGACGAGAAGAACTGGGGTTACCGCAGCTATGAGTCGCGCGAGGCGCTCACCGACGCGTATCTGGCGCTGATCGGCAACCTGCGACCGCTGATCGGCGGCGGTCTGAGCGCCGCGGTTTACACGCAGACGACCGACGTGGAGATCGAGGTCAACGGCCTGCTGACCTACGATCGCGCCATGATCAAGATGGACGCCGACAAGGTGCGGGCGGCCAACGAAAAGCTCTATCGGCCGGCCCCGATCGTCAAGACCGTCGTGGCGACCTCGCAGGACGAGGGCCGGGTGTGGCGCTACACAACAACCGAACCGCCCGCCGGCTGGCAGAAGGACGATTTCGACGACACCGCCTGGCAGATCGGCAAAGGCGGCTTCGGCACGGGAAGCACGCCGGGCGCGGTGGTGCGTACGGAATGGGATTCCTCGGATATCTGGCTGCGCCGCAGTTTCGACCTGGGCGGCACGATTCCCGTCGAACTGCACCTGGTCATCCACCACGATGAGGACGCCGAGGTCTACATCAACGGACAGCCCGTCGCGAGCCTGCGAGGTTACACCACCGGATACGTGCAGGTGCCGCTCGACGAGAAGGCCAAGGCGGCGCTGAAGCCGAACCTCAACCGTCTGGCCGTCCACTGCCACCAGACCGGCGGCGGCCAGTATATCGACGTCGGCCTCGTCAGCGTCACCGAACGCGCGCCATGAGAAGCAAGGGCGAGGCGTGCCCCTACAGTCTGAAGTCTTGAGTTTCCTGTAGGATGGACTTCAGCCCATGCGGCCAATACAAAGGCGGATTCCGCCGAGCCGGTTCGATCCTGCCGGCGAAGCAGGCCGAATCCGAGATCCGAATGTCGAAATCCGAAACAAGCACGAAAGCCCAAAACCCGAAATTCGAAAGCGGCCTGCGGCCGAAGGTTTGGGACATTCGGACTTGGGTTTTTCGAACTTGTCTCGGATTTCAGGTTTCGGGTTTCGTGCTTTGCGTTTCGCTGGCGGCGGTGATGTTGCAGGGCTGCCGCTCCACCTTAGTTCGGCGGCTGGATCGGATTGACGCGATTGTCGAGGACCAGATCGCCGCCGGACATTTCCCCGGCGCGGTCGTGCTGGTCGGACGGTCCGGTCGGATTCTGTATCACCGGTCGTTCGGATCGGCTATGATCGAGCCGGTGCGCGAGCCGATGCGGATGGACACCGTCTTCGACCTGGCGTCATTGACCAAGCCCATCGCAACCGCAACGTCGATCCTGATCCTGGCGGACCGAGGGCAACTGAACCTCGACGATCCCGTCCGCACGTATCTGCCCACCTTCGCCTCTGGCGGCAAGGCCGATGTGCGAATCCGCCACTTGCTGACTCACACATCGGGCCTGCCGGCGTATACCACCGCGAAATCGCTGGCCGACGAGTACGGAAGCCCCTGCCCGAATCAGGTGATCGACAGGATCTGCCACGTGGAGGCGATGAGTATGCCGGGCGAGGAGTTTCGCTACAGCTGCCTCGGCTACATCGTGCTGGGTCGGATCGTTCAGATCGTCTCGGGGCAGGACCTCGCGCAGTTCAGCAGAGAAAACATCTTCGAGCCGCTGGGCATGCACCGGACGACCTTCAACCCACCTGCGTCCTGGCAGGACGAGATCGCCGCAACGCAGATCGTCGACGGCAGGCCCTTGCGCGGCACCGTCCACGACCCGCTGGCCCAACTGATGGGCGGCATCAGCGGCAACGCGGGTCTGTTTTCGACCGCCTCCGATCTGTCGATCTACTGCCGGATGCTGCTCAGGGGCGGCGACTGGCATGGCACGAGAATCCTCAGCCCCGATGCCACGCGAATGCTGACGACGATCCAGTCACATGGGCGTGCCTATGGCTTCGACGTCGCCTCGGATTACTCCTGGCTTAAGGGCCCGCACGCATCGGAGCAGGCGTTCTGCCACTCCGGTTACACTGGAACCAGTATCGTGTGCGATCCGGCTGTTGACACGTATGTGATCCTCCTGACCAATCGCGCGCATCCGGATGACAAAGGCACCGTGCGCGAGCTGCGGCTCAAGACAGCCGAGGTCGTCTTTGAGCCATCCGGCTCAAGCATCACACGCCGCTAACCGGAGGCCGGGCCCGACAATCTGCCCCCCACCAGGTTCTCTCTGGCAGCGACCGCGTAGGAGCAGACGAGGTCGCCGGTGACGTTGTTCATCGTTTCGAACATGTCGAGGATCGGATTGATGCCGAGCGCCAGCGCGACGATCACGGCCACCTGTTCCGCGTTCAGGCCCATGCTTTCGAGGATGATGAACAGCAGCATGAGGCTTCCGCCGGGGACGCCTCCGGCGCCGATGGACGACAGCACAGTCGTGATCACCAGAACCACCAGCATGCCGAGCGTCAGCGTGACGTCGAACAGGTTGGCCGCCAGGACCGCAAACATCGGCAAATGGACGCAGACACCGTCCATGTTGATCGTCGCGCCCAGGGGCAGCGAGAAGCTGGCCAACTCGTTGTGGATCTTCAACTCTTGTTCGGCTGTCCTGATCGATACCGGCAGCGTTGCGGCGCTGCTGCGCGTGATGAAGGCCATAATCATCGGCTCTCTCATACATTTGAGAACGGCGAACGGATTCTGACGTGTCACCACCCACAGCAGCAACGGATAGACCACGAAGACCATCGTGGCGATACCCAGGATGATACCCAGCGTCACACTGACGTAGGGCCCGACGATGGATGGGCCATAAAGTCCGAAATTGACGATCGACAGGGCCAGCACACCGATGGGGGAATACTCGAGAATCCAGTCGACCAGCTTGAATATCGCGTCCCGGCAGGCCTCGAGCAGATCGATCAGACCTTCAAGCCGTTTGATCTGGTCCTGTTGCCCGGCTTCGATGAGTACGCGAATCGCCAAGCCGAACAGGATGGCGAAAACGATGATCGGCAGGAAATTGCCCGTCGCCAGCGCCTCGAACGGATTGCGGAACAGGTTCAACACGATCTGCGAGAGCGCCCCCTGCTCGGTGGCGCCCCGGGCCACTTCGCCGGCCTCCGTCATCTTGAGATCCGCCAGCTTCCGCCACGCGTCCAGGTCGGCGCCGGCGCCCGGGTCCAGCGCCAGCGCCAGACCCGTTCCCAGAATGGCGGCCAGGACGCTCGTCGCGAGATACCACGCGATGGTCTTGAGTCCGATGTGCCCGAACCTCTTGATCGGCAGACTGGAAGCGCCGCCCACCAGAGAAAAGAAGATGATCGGTACGACGATCATCTTGAGCATATGGACGAAGACCTGGCCGAAGGGAAGGATGAAGGGAATGACGGACGGTGAGATCGTCGCTTCGCCCGAGCGGGACCGGGACCAGAACGCAATCCCGATCAGCGAGCCGGCGAGGAAACCCGCGAGAATCCGCAGGATCAGAGACGTCCGGAAGTACAGCCGCAACAGCTTCTTCATGGGCCTGCTCGTCCTTTCCAGGAGGCCGTGCCATTCTCGTAGCGCATCGTGCCAGGATTCTACAGCGGCGCGGCCGCACCCACAACCGACACGCCCTGGTCAGCGATATCTTGCATCGCTTGCGGATGGAGACTTCACGCGGTACGGGACGTCCTGATCCCGATGCGTGGCGGGAGTGGATGGATCAATGGTGGCTCTTGGCGTTGATCAGAGCGGCCAGAAGGAGGTGGCGGAGCCGGTCGGTATCCATCGCGTCGAGATAATCGTCGGTGAAGTCGAGCTTGAAGCGTCCGCGGAAGTTCTTGATCCTGCTCTTGAGCTCGTTGCGGCCCAGTACGGCGATCGATGTGGCAACCTGCTCGAAACGTCCTTGCGAATACACAGTCGTGACCTTCAGATTCCCGTGGTATCGTTTCCGGAAGCACCCCCGTGGTGCAGCCCTGACGAATCCATATCGCCCAGCGGGCGACGCGACTTTGCCTGCCGCTGACCGGAACAGGTCGCACCCCCGGAATTGCCGCATTGTCGGGCGGAAAAAAACTCGTAAGTATTCCGCCGCGTCTGATAACATACGTCGATGAAGACAGAGCTGTTCGATTACGAGCTTCCACCGGAACTGATCGCCCAGACGCCGGCCCCCTCGCGAAGCGAATCGCGACTGCTCGTCCTGGATCGCTCGGGCCGAGACCTCTTGGACTGTCGCTTCGCGGAAGTGGGGCAATTCTTGCGCGCCGGGGATTGTCTCGTGCTGAACGACACCAAGGTCCTGCCCGCGCGTTTTTTCGCCGAGCGCAAGACCGGCGCTGCGATGGAAGGTTTATTCCTTGCCGCGTCCGCCACAGGCGGACCGGGTATATGGGAAGTGATGCTCAAAGGTGCCCGCAAGGTCCGCATCGGCGAACGCATCTGGATTCTGGATCGACACAGAAGACGTCATGGTGAAGCGGAAATGATCGGGAAGAGGCCGGATGGAGTGTGCCTCCTGAGGATCGATTCCAACCGAGACTCCGAGGAAATCCTCGAGGAGGTGGGCTTCCCGCCCCTGCCGCCGTATATTCGCCGCGATGGCAACCTCGATCAGGCTCAGGAGGACCGCCAGCGCTATCAAACGGTCTATGCCCGCACCCCCGGGGCGGTGGCCGCGCCGACCGCCGGGCTGCACTTCACCGAGGCCCTGCTGGCGCAGTTGCAGGAACAAGGGGTGCGCCTGGCCTGGGTGACGCTCCACGTCGGGACCGGGACGTTCAAGCCTGTGACGACCGAGAACCTCGAAGACCACGAGATTCACCACGAGTGGTACCAGATCGATGAGGAGAACGCCCGCGCCATCAACGAAGCCAGGCAGGCGGGCGGGCGCATCGTCGCGGTCGGCACGACCACGACGCGCGTGCTGGAGACCGTCGCAGGTTGCACCGCCGGACGAGCAGCGAATCGCGGATTGCGGATTGCCGATAGCGGGTTCGGGCACAGAGATGAATCCGAAACCCGAAATCCGAAATCCGAAATCCTGCAAGCCTGCCGGGGAACAACGGGCCTGTTCATCACCCCCGGCTACGAATTCAAGGTCGTCGACGCCATGATCACCAACTTCCACCTGCCCCGCAGCACGCTGCTGGCCCTGGTCGCGGCGTTCGCGGGACTCGATGCGACGCTCGCCGCCTATCGTCACGCCGTCGAGCAACGTTACCGCTTCTACTCCTACGGCGACGCCATGCTCATCCTGTGATCCGCGTCACAGAACTCGGCGGGCGCCGGGCAGGCGGCGAATGCCGGCAGCCAGAAGGAAACATAGCGGGACCAGCACCAGCGAGACGAGGACGAACTTCAGGAGCGGATATGTCGTGACATGTCGCACCGCCAGCGCGCCGAGGATGATGACCGGGGCATGGATCACGTAGACGGTATAGCTGCTGGCTGACGCCTCGGCGGTCAACCTGTTCTGACGGTTGAACCGCTCGCGGAAGAGCGCCAGCAAGGTGATCATCAGGGCGATGCCGGTCGCATGCTCCCACAGGGCCAGGGCCAGAGATTGCCAGTAGAGGCCTCCTTTGAACGGCGCGAGGTTGCCGCGCATCGCCCCGCCCAGCACAAACAGCAGCGGAAAGCCCACCAGGATCATCGCCGCCGCAACCACCAGCCAGCGTCGCCCCGTTTTCACCGGGATCGTCATGAGCCAGCCATGCTGATAGGTGTGGATACCAAGAACAAACAGAGCGGTATACTGCGGAAAGAAGCCCAGTTGCACGTTGAACGGCTCGAGGCTCCAGCCCAGCGGGAACCAGAAGCGCACGATGAAGCTGGCGATCGTGAGCAGGAGAATCAGAACGGCAATCTCTCGGTCGCGCGGACAGCGGCCGTCCATCCGCTCGGTCACGGTCTTCAACGGTATCACCAGCCGCCATAGCAAATAGGCCAGGCTGAAGAACAGCAGCGTCTCAACGAACCAGAGCGGTCCGCGCCCCAGGTGGAAGACGCTGAAGTACTCGCCCAGCCACGCGCGACACGAAGCCTCGGGGCCGTAGTAGCCTGCCCCCATCAACAAACAGACCGAAAGCGGATGCAGAGCCCAGTCATAGACCAGCATCGGGATGCCCAGACGCAGCAGCCGGTCCTTCGCGAATCTTCGGGGGCCCTTGCGCTCGCAGGCGTCGGCGGTAAAATACGCCGAGAGCAGGAACAGCAACCCCATGAAGAACGATTGACAGGTAGCGTTGAACCAGGTCAGCAGGATCGACGAGATGGTGCCCTTCGGCCCCTCCTTGTAGTACCATCCGCCCTCGCCGCCGTAGGTGATGGACAGGTGCGCCAGAATCACCAGCACGATGACCAGTGTGCGGAGGTTGTCCACAAACAGCAGACGATCCTTCGCCATGCGCTCTCCCAGGACAGCACTGTGGCCGCCGGGAGGTTGGGATGATCGATTCCATCTTCCGGCGGCCACGAAATGACGCCGTTACCGCTCGCGGGACGGCGAGTCTTATGCCTTGTACATCTCATCGAAGGCGTTCTGGGCCATGACAACCGCGGCGCGCATCATGTCCTCGGCCTTGGCGGTTTCGCGCTGGATCAGGGCCTTGAGCAGCGCCTTGGTGTTGAGCTTGCGGGCTGCCTGCTCGCAGGCCTCCCAGCTCAGCACACTGCGGACCACGCGGTCAATTCCCTGCTCGGCGTTATCATAGGCGCGGGTCTGCATGTCATGACCCTTCCACCGCTCGTAGCCGGCCTCCTGGATCAGTCCGGCGATCGCAATGTTCATCCCGTTGACGCGGGCGCCGTGGTCGATGTCGTACTTGCCCGGCCCGCCCAGGATGATGCCGTCGTTGTAGCCCTGGCTGTTGAGGTGCATGTGAACGCACATGCCGTTGTCCAGCTCCTCGACGGTGTCGGCGACGTGGTCCAGACCGATCATCTCGGAGTGGCCGAATTCCTTGTTGACGCCCTTCCTGGCGATGTTGACGCCGAATTCCTTCTCGACCCTGTACCAGAACAGCAGCGCGCTGGCGACGGTCGGGATGAGCATCGCCGGATGCCCCTCGTTGGGCTTGGGTTCGAAACCGATGTAGAGCTGGCCGCCCTTCTTGGCCTCATACTTGCACAGGCCGGCGACAGACTCCTTGAGGTTCTGGTACATCTGCTTGATGCCGACGGTGGCGATGTCGTAGCCGAACGAACCGTTCCAGATGACGAACGCCGGCGCCACTTCGGGGTGCCACGCCTTCTTGAGGGTTCCGTAGGCCAGGTCCACCGTCCGGGTGCCCAGGTCCTCGGCGGCCTTGCGCTCGTTGGGGTCCAGCGAGGCGATGCCGCCGTAAGCGAAGTGCGAATGTGCCCCGGGCGTGATCATCGCCAGGTACAGCTTGTTGGACACCAGCGCATCGGCCACCGCCGCGGCGTTTTTGTCATCGACCTCGGCGTCGTAGTGCATCTCGATGCCCAGCAGTACGTTCTTGGGCATGCGCGGCCGGATCTTCTTGGCGACCAACTCGATCATCTCGGGGGTACCGAAGCCGCGACCCCATTCCGGCCGCATATCACCCGGCACGAACCCGCCCTTGCCCGGATTGAACGTCCAGCGGCAGATGCTGTGTAAGGATTTCTTCGCCATCTCAACCACTCCTTAGTCTTCCATCGGTTTGCATTCTCTCGTACCTGCAACAGGCCGATTGCCGTCCTCATGGTACAGCCAACGCCCCGCGAAGGCAACCCACCACCAAAAACACGGCCACAGACCAACTCCCCAGGCCCGCGCCGGTGCCTCAGAGCGGCCATGGCGTGCCACGTGTGCCAACACATACCCCTGTTGGTGGCACGTGGCACGTGGCACGCCAGATAGCCCCCGATCCCATGCAAACAGCCTCCGCCTGGGGACCCAACCGCATCCCCAAACGGAGGCTGTCTCTGTGATCGAAGGTGTTCCTGCGCGAAGCGCCGGCCCTTAGGCCGACTTCCTGCGACGCAGCTTCATCCCGGCCGCACTGAGACCCAGTACGCCCAGCAACGCCGCTCCCGGAACCGGAACGGCCTCCACTGTGGCGGTAAGGGTCGACTTGTCCAAGGAGATGCCAGCCGGGAGAATGCCATAATTCCAGACACTGATCCCAACATCCAGCTTACCATCATCGTTGATCCAGTCGACGTCGAGCACAATGCCTGTGACCGGCTCGTTGTCTTCATCAATCTCGCCAAGCTGGACCAACTGACCGGTCTCTTCATCAAATACCAATGTCACGTATTCTTCCCACCCAGGAACAAGAACGTATTCGTCATCCCAATACCCTTGCCAAGGCCAGCGCCCCGTCTGGATCCAGACCGTCTGAGTGTAGCCATCGGGCCCCATGTTCGTGAAGTCGAGGGCCAGCGTGGCCTGGGTGACGTACTCCGTCACAAAGTCGATCTCCTGATTCAGGTCATGGAAGTATGTCAGAGGTGCGCCTTCGATGATGGGAGCCGCATCTATCCTGAGAATACCCCATGTGTCGATTACATCCGTTACAGTCTTCGGATATATGTCCGCGGAGGCGGTTGCGGCGGCGAGGGCCACCAGGGCGAAAATAACAACAGGAATGTTGAGTTTCTTCATACTTGTGCGCTTCCCTTTTGCAGTTCTGTCATGATTCATTCTCCTTCGGTCCGATGGCCCGGACGGCCCTGCCCGACACCAGCGGGCAGGTCGTTGGGACTCATGACAGGTAAGGAGGGGCCCGGCAGGCGAGCACGGCAGGGACAAACTGCGACATGCACCGGCGGGACGGGACACCCCGTCGGCCGGAACGCAAGATCCAGCGGTCGGCCGCAGCATTCGCCTGGACGAAGCAGACCACCGCATGGCAGACGGCATCGGGCCCCAGAGCATGGCTGCGCCCACTCTGGTGAGGCCCGCCGCTGTGGTACCATTCAGGGACAAAGCCGAGCGAGGAGCGACGAAGCCGGTGGCCCGAGCGGAACAGACCCAGGCTGATGAGCGTGTACAGACAAAGATCCAGGCTGCCGCGACCGTCTGTCAGCACAATGGCCTGCCCCGAATCTACCATTCGGTCGGCAACAGCCGGTGTCTCCCGTGGCAGGCCGTCGCCTTCCAGGCACAGATCGGCCGGCGTTGGAACCGGGTCGGACAGACCGAACAGGAGAATCTCGCGGCAGTCGGCTCCGGCCAAGGCGCAGGCATCGCGTGTCGAGGCCACCACCGTCCGTGAACCGGCCATTCGATCGGCGCGCGCACCGGCAGCTACAACGAGTGTCACAACTACCGAGAAGACTCCCTGTCTCACCGCGACTGCTCCACCACCCAACCGCCATTAAACCAAACAACTGGCACGATACCGTGACACATCTTCTCTCTTTTGTCAAGAGAAAAGTCAGTACCCATCCCCCATGTTTCTCACTGGCGCTCGCAACTGGCCGCTGTTTGCCCGGAGGGCGAAGCTCGACAGCTCCACTGCCAGCGCGCGTGACAGCGTGCCACGTGCCAACAACAGGGCTGTGTGTTGGCACGTGGCACGCCAACAGGTCACGGAATCGCCCCCCGGCACCCTGTTCTACGTTTGGCGCCGGTGTGGCAGGCAGGTTTTCCTGAGCCGGCCGCTGGTCGTGCGTGCGCGACATGCTGCGGCCGAGAGGGACGCCGACGTCACCACGATCAGAACCGCCATACCACGCTGCATCGTACACCTCCCGCATTCAAAGCTGCTGCTTCAACACCGCGTGCCAGTTCTCGTAGGCGGCTTGGTAGGCCTTCCTGAGCTTCTTGTTGGGCTCGACCTTTCGCACCGGTTCGAGGCCGACGAAGGCGTCTTCAGGCTTCTTGTAGAGGCCCACGCCGATCCCCGCCCCGCGCGCAGCGCCCTGGGAGCCGTCGGTGCTGTACAGCTCGACGGTCGCGCCGGTGATCGTCGCGAACGCTTCAGCAAAGAGCGGGCTGAGGAACATGTTGGCGTTGCCTGCCTTGACGGTCTTGAGTTTCGTGCCCATGTCGTGCATGATTTCCAGGCCGTAGTGGAGGGCGAAAACGATGCCTTCCTGCGCGGCGCGGAGGAAGTGCGGCTTCTTGTGGATGTTGAAGTTCCAGCCGTGAACGGAAGCGCCGATGTTGCGGTTCTCCAGCGTCCGCTCGGCGCCGTTGCCATAGGGCAGGATCACGAGGCCCTCGGAGCCGACGGGCACGGTCGCGGCCAAGTCGTTCATCTGCGGATAATCGAGACCTTCGCCGGCAATGTTGTGCTTGAGCCAGCTATTCAGAATGCCGGTCCCGTTGAGGCACAGCAGCACGCCGTAACGCGGCTTCTTGGCAGTGTGGTTGACATGGACGAAGATGTTCACGCGCGATTTCGGATCGTAGTTGCTCTGGTCGGTGACACCGTAGACGACGCCGGAGGTGCCGGCGGTGACCGCGACCTCGCCCGGCTTCAGCACGTTCAGCGACAGCGCGTTGTTGGGCTGATCGCCTCCCCGATAGCTGACCGGAGTGCCGGCGGCCAGGCCCAGTTCGGCCGCCGCGGCCGGCGTCAGCTCGCCCTGCACGGAGAACGTCGGCACCGTCTCGGCGACCAGGTCACTCGAAATACCGTAGTTGTCCAGCACGAAATCGGCGAGTTGGTCCTTCTCGAAATCCCACAGGATCCCTTCCGACAGGCCCGAAGGCGTGGTCTTGATCTCGCCGGTCATCTTCATCGCGACAAAGTCGCCCGGCAGCATCATCTTGTAGCCCTTCGCGTAGGTCTTCGGCTCGTTCGCCTTGACCCAGGCGAGTTTGGAAGCGGTGAAGTTGCCGGGCAAGTTGAGCAGGCGCTTGAGGCACTTTCTGGCGCCGATGTCCCTGGCCGCCTTCTGGCCGATCTGCACGGCCCGGCTGTCGCACCAGATGATCGCCGGCCGCAGCACCTCCTTGTTCTTGTCGACCAGAACAAGGCCGTGCATCTGGTACGAAATGCCGATGGCCTTGACGTCGGAGGCGTCGAACGCGACCGTCGCCTTGATCTTCTGCGTAGCGAGCTTGACATGTTCCCACCACGTCGCCGGGTGCTGCTCGGCCCAGCCCGCCTGTTTGGCGATGATCTCCAACTCCCGGTCCGGCGAGGTCGCCGAAGCCAGCGCCTTGCCTGTCGTCGCATCCATCAGTGTGGCCTTGATCGAAGAGCTGCCAACGTCATATCCCATCAGTAGCGCCATATGCGTGTCCCCTTCTTGGTGATAACCAGGAATCAAAGATCAAGAATCAAAGTGAAAACCTACGGAAATCGTCGCCACAACGCGGCGACCCTGCTATTTTGATTCTTTCCTTTTGATCTTTCCATTTGCTATTCGTAATCCCATTTGAGAATCCATGGGTCATTGGTTCGTTTCTGGAAGGCCTTGAGCTTGGCTTTCAGCGCGTCGAGCTGATCCCGATACTCCGGCTCGTCAGCGAGATTAACCACCTCGTGCGGGTCGCTCTGGAGATCGTACAGCTCGAACTTCGGACGATGCAGGTAGGCGTCGATCGTGCGCTTGCCGTACGTCATGTTGCCGCGCTTCCGATTGCCCTGCCAGGTCGCCGATTCCCACAGGTCGCTGGCAAACGGATACTCCAGGCCGTGCGCGATGTTCCAGATCAGCTTGAACCGGCGCTCGCGCACCACGCGCATCGGATAGTACATCGTGATCTCGTGGAACGTGTGCGACGCGTACGTCGTGTCCCATCCACCGACATGCTCCCGTTCGAGCACAGACCTGAAGGAGCGACCGTGAAACTCATAGTCGTTCGGCGTCGCGCCGGCCCAGTCCAGGATCGTCGGCGCCAAGTCGGCATAGTTGACCAGCGCGTCACAGACAATGCCCTTGCTCTCTTGCCAGGGGGTGCGAACGATGCAAGGCAGATTCATGCCCGGCTCGTATAACGTCGTCTTGGCGCCGGGGAAGGCGATGCCGTTGTCGGAAAGATAGATCACGATCGTGTTGTCGTATCGACCCGTCTGTTTCAGGATACCGATCAGGCGTCCAACGCCCTGGTCAACGCGAGAGACCGACTGGTAATACTGCGCCAACTCGGCCCGGCATTCGGGGATATCGGGCAAGAAGTCCGGAACGACAACCCTCTCGGGGTCATATGTCACTTCCTCGATGCCGGGGTAGCCCTCGTCGCGATTGCCGAACCGGTCGGGTTGGTGCGGCACGCCCATCGCCTGGCCTCCGCCGCGATGCGGATCGGACGTGCAGAAGTACAGGAAGAACGGTCTGGCGTCGCCGTCGGCGATGAAGTCTTTGCAGTTGTCGGCCATCTGAACAGGGCTGCGGCTGTTGCCCGGCAGCGCAACGTCGAACTTGTACACCTCTTCCGGCGCGACGTGATACTTGCCGATGCGGGCGGTCCGGTAGCCGGCCCGCGACAGCAGCACAGGCAGACTGCGCACGTGGTCAAAGCTTCGGAAATGGTGGTAGCTGTGCTCGTGCCCATACTGGCCGTTGTAGTGGTTATAGAGGCCGCTGAGGATGACCGAGCGACTGGCGCTGCAACTGGCGGTCGTGCAAAACGCATTGGTGAAACGCACGCCCTCGGCCGCCAAGGCGTCCAGGTGGGGCGTCTTGACGACACGGTTGCCATAGCAGCCCAGGTCACCCCGCCCATGGTCGTCGGCAACGATCAGGACGACGTTGGGTCTCCTCGACGCCACGTCGTCAGCTCGCCCACGGGTCCGCGACAAAGGCGCCAGCGCCGCAGCGGCCGAGCACCTCAAAAACTGCCTTCGATCCATGCCGGATGGCATACACCACTCCTTCAGACGTTGGCCGGATCGGGATGGACCCACGGGCTGCGATAGGGTCGGGCCAGAAGGCGGTTGGCCTCGTCGTCGCCGACGACCTTACCCAGCTTCGGGTCCCATTCAAGCGTGCGGCCCAGCTTGCAGGCCAGGTTCGCCAGGATACAGGAGGTCGCCGTGATGTAGCCCTGCTCGATGTCGCAGACGGGTTTCTCTCGCGTCTCGATCGAATCGAGCAGGTTCTGCCAGTGACGCCGCATCGGCGCCGCCACGTGCCGCTCCAGGTCCTTTTCCGTCTCGTCCTCGGGATACTTGTCGTACTCGTACAGGGCCTTGCCGGTGATCCGTTCGCCTTGGCCGAGCGGGATGAACTCATACTTGTAAACGTCGGCCTTGAGCGTTCCCTTCTCGCCGTAGATGATCCCTGCCCAGGAATACTCCGGATCGGGGGCGCTGCCCCAGGTGCGATGGGTCCACACGACCGGAAGCTCGCCAAAATCGAACGTGGCGATCTGCGTGTCGTTGGTGTTGGCCTTGCTGGCCTTGTCAACGAGAATGCCGCCGGAAGAACTGATGCGCGTAGGCCAGCCCAGATCAAGCAGCCAGCGCACCATGTCGAGCATGTGCACGCCCATATCACCCATGATCCCGTTGCTGTATTCCATGAAGGCCCGCCAGCCGCGAGGATGAAGCCAACTGTTGTACGGCCGCATCGGTGCCGGACCCGTCCACATCTCGTAGTCGAGGTTCTCCGGCGGCGCCGTCTCGCCCGGATTGCCCCGCGCCCGCATGGGATAGTAGCAGCAGATCTCGACGTGGGCGACCTTGCCCAGCTTGCCCTCCTTGATGATGCGATCGCGCGCCTCGATGAGGTGCGGCGTGCTGCGCCGCTGCATGTTCACCTGAACCATCCGGCCGTATTTGCGGGCGGCCGCCAGCATCGCCTGGCCCTCGACGACGTCCGTAGAGATCGGCTTTTCGACATAGACATCGGCACCCGCCTGAACCGCCGCGATCATCGCCAACGCATGCCAATGGTCCGGCGTCGCGACGTGCACGATGTCCAGTTCCTCGTTCTTGAGCATCTGGCGGTAGTCGCCATAGGTGCGAGGCGTCTTCTTCGATGCCTGGCGGGCGGCGACCATCTGGGCTGCCTCGGCGACCATGTTCCGGTCCACGTCACACAGCGCGACGACCTCGACCGGCGCGATCTGGAGCAGACGGAACAGGGCGCTCTTGCCGTACCAGCCGGTCCCGATCAGGCCGACGCGTTTGGGCCTGGGCTGCGCGAAGGCCGGGACGAGTCCTCCAAAGGAACTCAGAGCAACTCCGGCGGTGGCGGCGCGAAGGAATTGACGACGATTCATAGCGGTTCTCCTCGAAAACCATACCAAGAAGCAAGAAGCAAAAATCAAAACAGCGAAATCCGCCTTGGGCGGATGACTTCCTCCATTTTGCACTTTGGTATTTGATCTTTACTCTGCAATCAATGCACAGGTGCGACACATGCGCCGCCCGTGCTCAACGCCCCCTCATAATCGCCTGTCGGGCCCGATTTCGCAACGGTTTTCACGCGGGGTCCCGCCGTGTTTTGCGTTTGACCGGCATACCCGGCGTCCCTACAATCATGCCCAGTGCACAGGATCCGTGCGACCTGTGAACCGAACCGAAACAGGACGATGAAACGAGGTGAAGGAACATGAAGAACAGGCAAGGGCATTCCAGGCTTTCCCGTCGCGACTTTCTGGCCACTACCGCATCATTCGCCGCGGCCGGCGTCCTCGGAGCGGGCTGTGCAGACGGCATGAAGAATCCGTTCGCCAAACGCAAGATGCCGATCGGCGTGCAGCTCTACTCGGTTCGCGCCGAGTGCGCCAAGGACCTGCCCGGCACCGTCGCCAAGGTGGCCGCCATGGGCTATGACGGCGTCGAGTTCGCCGGCTATTACGACTACTCGGCCAAAGACCTGCGGAAGATCCTCGACGACAACGGCCTGAAATGCTGCGGCACACACACCCAGATGGACACGCTGCTGCCCGCCAATCTGGAGGCCACCATCGAGTTCAACCAGATCCTCGGTAACAAGTACCTGATCTGCCCGTGGCTCCAGCCCAACGACGCCAACCCCAAACAGGCTTGGCTCAACCACGCCAAGCGATTCAACGAGATCGCGGCGAGGGTGGAGAAAGAGGGCATGGTCGTCGGCTATCACTGCCATGCCCACGACTTCCACGCGCTCGACAGCGGCGAGGTGCCCTGGGACATCCTGTTCGGCAATACGGGCAAGAGCGTCGTCATGCAGATCGACACCGGCAACTGCATGGACGGCGGCGGCGATCCGGTCGCGTACCTGAAGAAATACCCCGGGCGCTCCCTCACGGTCCATCTGAAGGAATACTCCGCGACCAACAAGAACGCCATCCTCGGCGAGGGCGACGTCCAGTGGGACGAAGTCTTCGCCCTGTGCGAGACGATCGGCAAGACTGAATGGTACATCATCGAGGAAGAGAAGGACGTCTATCCGCCGCTGGTGGCCATTGAGTTGTGCCTGAAGAATTATCGGAAGATTCACGGCTGATCGCGTCATCCCGCCGAACGGCCGTGCCGTGCTTGATTGAGGATTCCGGATTGCGGATTCGCGCCTCGCACGCCAATCCGCAGTCCCCAATCCCCAATCAGGTTCGGGACGAGTCTCTCGATTGTGCCCTCTGCGATTTGATCCTTTGCTTTGATCTACAAGCGGAACCGCTGAACGGCGGCCGGCGCGGTCACAGGGATTGGGCGGTGACGTTCATGTCGGACAGATCGACGATCAACACCTGACCGCCCTGGCCCATCCAGTTCCGGGCAGCTCCCGGATTGACAATCAGGGTCCTGCCGACGCGGTGAATATCCGGATGGTGGGTGTGGCCGTAAACGACGAGGTCGTACGCCCCACTGTCGATCGCCTGTTTGGCCGCATGCGGGATGTGGGACATGTAGACCGCCTGGCCGTCGATCGCCCCGTCGAAGCACGACTCATGCGCCTCGCCTGCAAACGCTTCGATGGCGCTTCGAAGCGAGAGGCGGTCGGCATCGCAGTTGCCCATGACCGCAATGAACCGGCTGCCCCGAAGCGCGGCGAACAGGGACGCCGTGGACGGAGCCGTCATGTCGCCCGCGTGGAGGACATACTCCACGGCCTGCTCGTTGAAGATCTCGATTGCCCTGCGAACGTTGCGATGGTTGTCGTGCGTGTCGGAGATGATGCCAATTCGCATTGCGTCCATCCTCTGGGGGCAGCGGCGAATCATGATTCGCCGCTACGTCCCAAACTCCCGGCCGCAGGCCGCTTTCAAATTTCGGGTTTTGGGCTTTCGCGCTTGTTTCGGATTTCGCGATTCGAATTTCGGATTTGGCGCATCCGTCTGTGCCATCGTACCGACCCGCCGGTCAGAGTACAACACGCCGCTTTCGATAAACCCCGGCAAGAGCACGATTTCCGCAGTCGGAAGCCAGAATGGCAACAGAGTTCGGGCACGATCGGCCGATACTATAGTAGGTGTGCACGGCACACCCTGCGACCTGTACCAGAAAGCAAGAAGCAGAAATCAAAATGGAGCAAGCCATCCGCCAGGGGCGGATTCCGCTGTTTTGATTCCTGCATGTTGATCTCTGTTGTCAAGGAGTGACAACGATGGACGCACGACACAACGTGGTCGCTGTCATTGGCACTGCGATGATCCTGGCTGTTCTGGCCGGCTGTGAAGGCAACACCCGGGCAGTCTTCACCAAACCCGAGCTGATCAGCTACGAGCGCCTGGCGGTGCTCGGCCTGGACCCCGAACAAGAACAGATCTTCATGGCCGCCTACATTAAGACCTTCGTCAGCAAACCCATCACCTTCGTCGAGAGGGGTGAGTTGGCCAAGATCATCGGTGAGCAGGACCTGCTCGAGGGCCGGCTCAACGACAAGACGCGGGCCCGCATCAAGCAGATCCTGGGCGTCGAGGCGTTGTTCCTGTGCAGCTACTACAAGGATGAGGAGCGGCCGGGCAAACTGATGAAGCTGCGGGTCCGGGTCGTCGACAGCGAGACCGGGGCGATCGTCGGCTCGGCCCTGACGGAGACCTTCATGCGGTTCGAAGATCACGCCCGGGCGGCGGTCGAGGCACTGAAGGACGACCTGCTCGACGGAGGGTACCGGCGCAGCTATCCGGGCTCTGACCGGGAGCCCGCCCAGCCCTGATTGCGGATTGGGGACAGCGGATTTCGGATTCGCTTCTGCCGGCTGCTCCGCCATCCGAAATCTGCAATTCGAAATCGGCTCCTACGCGGCGTCGGCCTCGCGATAGGTCAGGGAGAATTCCACGAGGTGGGATCCGCCCACCCGCGTGGCGGCAATGATATGGATCATCCCGTCGTTCGGGCGACGGCGCAATTCGCGTCCCTGGACCACGGAGGGGACGGAGATAAGAATACTCTGGTAATCGTCCTGGATACGGGTCTTGACCGCCCCCATCACCATATTGGCGATCTCGCCTATCGCGTCGGCCAATTCTTCATCCGCCATTTGCTCCGGCGAATCCATGCAGAGCATGCCCGCGCCGATGGCGCGAGCGGCCGCCATGTCACAGCAGACGCCCAGACAGCCTTCCAGATTTCCGGCGAACGTGATGGTCCCAAGCAACGTCACTGCTGCAGGGTCAGGCGTCTGCCCCTCGACTTCCTCAAGGGGCATGAAGACCATCGATTCGAACACTTCCCTGGCGCTGTCCAGCAGCATCCCCTTGAGAGACGACGTTGCGACCATATCAGCTCCTGCGTTCACCATCAATCACCGATTCTTCCGTAAAGTGGCAGCCTCAAGCGGAGCCTGGCGACGCCACCGGTTGTTCATCGACCCGCCTGCGACGTCTCTCCAACGGGTTTTCTCACTTTTCCGCATTTCTGCCGGCCGCGACCACGGAATCACCCCCTGTATGGCGGAGAAATCCGCAGTCACCTCCGCAACCACTCCGGGCTGGCTGGTTTCTCGGACGATGTCGGCATCACGCCGAGGGTCTGGTCGGCAGCACGAATCTCGGATCTCGAATCTGGTATCTCGAAGATGGGTGCCCGGAGTCACGAGACACGACCGACGAGATACGAGATACGGAACGCGGATTTGTTTCGGATTCTCGGGCTGGTCAGGACAGGGGACGCTTGAAAATCACGACGACGTCGCGCGTCTCGCCATAGCTCTTGTTCGTGTCGAAGCCGGCCACCAGCTCCCATCCCTGGGAGCCCAGTTGATTCATGCAGGCGTCGAGCTGGTTCTCGTCGAACTTGCCGCCCAGAAATCCGCTCGTCGCCAGTTTGACCGTCCGGTATTCCCACTTCATACTGCTTCTCCTTCCCGATGACCGTCTTGTCCGTGAGCACCAGGATACTCTACCATTCCCGGTGCGCTGCGGACAAGCAGCGATCTGTTCCGTGCCCGGCCGGACAGAAGGGCACGCCATCGAGGCATTGTTGTTTTCAGGGGATCGATCAATAGCTAAGATGGGTCGGCATAGATCGATCCTTGGCTACGCCGGGTCGGACTCGAACAATCGCGCTGACAGCATATGGGAAGGAATAGAGGGACAACGAATGGCCAAAGCGAAACTGAAGTCGATCGCCGTGATGACGGGCGGGGGCGACTGTCCCGGCCTGAACGCCGTGATTCGCGCGGTGACCAAGACCGCGGTCAACGAGTACGGCCTGACCGTCTGGGGCATTCAGGACGGCTACCTCGGGCTCATCGAAAACCGGATCGACCGTCTCACATATGAACAGACCAGCAATATTCTCACCGTCGGCGGCACGATTCTGGGAAGCAGCAACACGTCCGATCCGTTCCGCTTCCCCGTCAAGACCGCCCGGCGGACGCAGATCAAGGATCTTTCCGATCAATGCCTGGACAACCTGAAGGAGCGCGGCATCGAGGCCCTGGTCTGCATCGGGGGCGATGGCACGATGGCCTCGGCAGCCAGGTTCGCGAAGAAGGGCCTGCCTGTCATCGGCGTGCCCAAGACGATCGACAACGACCTGGCGGGCACGGACGTGACGTTCGGCTTCGATACGGCTGTCACCACCGCCGCCGAGGCCATCGACAAGGTCCACAGCACCGCCAGCTCGCACCATCGTGTGATGATCGTCGAAGTGATGGGGCGTTACGCCGGCTGGATCGCGCTGTACGCCGGAGCCGCCAGCGGCGCGGACGTCATCCTGATCCCGGAGATCCCGTACAAGCTGGACACCGTTTGCCGGTACGTCCTGGGCCGATCCCAGTGCGGCAAGCGGTTCAGCATCATCGTCGTGTCCGAAGGGGCCAAGGAAAAAGGCGGGCAGATGGTCGTCCTGAAGCGCATCGCGACCAGCCCCGATCCGATCCGTCTCGGTGGGATCGGCAACAAGCTGGCCGAAGACATCAACCGCCGGACGGGCCTGGATTGCCGTGCGGTGGTCCTCGGACACATCCAGCGCGGCGGCACACCCACGCCTCGCGACCGGACCCTGGCCACCATGCTCGGCCACGCCGCGATTGAAATGCTGGCCGGCGGCGTCAAGAACCGACTCGTGGTCTGGAAGGCCGGCGCGATCTCCAGCGTTCCCCTGGCCAGCATCGCCGGCAGGATCAAGACCGTTCCCAGAAACCACCCACTGATCCGAGCCGTCCAGGCCATCGGCGCCACCTTCGGAGCGTAAGGCGGGACCGAGAATGACCCGGTACCAACCAAAAAAGATGTTCTTTTGGTTGTTGGCGATTCTTCTCGCCGTGACCTCCCTTCTGCTGTGGTGGCTGGGGCTGGCGGGACTGTACGCGTATCTCGTCGGGATCAACGCCGTGACCGTTCTGCTGTATGGTTATGATAAGCACCAGGCCATCGCAGGCGGAGGCCGCGTGCCGGAGGTGATCCTCCATCTGGCGGCATTGGCCGGAGGCAGCCCTGGCGCGCTGGTGGCGCAGGTGGCGTTGCGACACAAGACGCGGAAACTCAAATTCAGGATGGTCTTCGTCGGCATCGTGCTCGCGCAGGTTCTGGCAGCCGTCGGCTACTGGCATTTCGTTCTTCGGGCCTCGTAGGTGAAAACGTTCCCGTCGGACATCCAATTCCGCAAACCGTGGCGACGGTACCAGCAGCGAGTGCTGTCGGAACTGAACGACTATCTCGACGACGACCACCTGCACATCGTCGCAGCACCCGGCTCCGGCAAGACGGTGCTGGGCCTGGAAGTGGTCCGTCGGCTGAACCAGTCCGCGTTGATCTTCACGCCGACCATCGCCATCCGCGACCAGTGGGTCGATCGTCTCGTTGGCCTGTTCTGCCCGCCGGCGGCGAGTGGGCCCGGCGGGCCCGACTGGATATCAAGGGACATTCGTAACCCGCGATTCCTTACGGTCTCGACCTATCAGGGTCTGCACAGCGTCTACTCGGGCCGGACGGAAGAGGAGGAGAGCCAGGAACGACAGCCCCCCAAGGAAAAGACCGGGAAAGGTGGATTCCGGTCGGCTGCCGGAGATGCGTTGTTGAAGAAGCTGAGCGGCTTGGGCATTCGGACGCTCGTGCTCGATGAGGCACACCACCTGAGGAACGAATGGTGGCGATGCCTGATCGATGTGAAGAAGCATCTGGACAGGCCCACGGTCGTGGCGCTGACTGCCACGGCGCCATTCGACGTCTCGCCATTCGAGTGGGAGCGTTACGTCGATCTGTGCGGCCCCATCGATTCGGAGATCACCGTACCCGAGCTGGTGCAGGAGAAGAACCTCTGCCCGCACCAGGACTATGTGTACATCTCGACGCCGCTGCGGGCCGAGCAGGCCGAGCTCCACGAGTTCCGCCGGGAAGTCGACGCCTGCGTCAAGGCCCTGGTCGCCAATCAGGCCTTCGTAGAGGCGTTGGAGGGCGACCCGTGCGTCGGCGAGCCTCAGGCGCATATCGAGGAGATTCTGGCCGATCCCGGTTTCTACTCGAGCATCGCGTTTTTCCTTCACCACGTTCGAGGCCGGCCGCCGAGGAAGCTGCTGCGCGTCATCGGCCTGACGGCTCGCGAGTGTCCCGGCCTGAAGCTCGAATGGCTGGAGATATTGCTGACGGGCTGCCTCTACACGCACGCCAAGGCCTTCGAGGCTCATAAGGGTCTGTTCCTGCAGATCGCGCGCGACCTCAAGCGCATCGGGGCGATCGAGCGAAGGACGGTGAGTCTGCGCAGCACGAGCCGGACGGCGCAATTGCTGACGAGAAGCGCCTCGAAGCTCAAGAGCATCGAAGACATCGTCCGGATCGAAAGCGAATCGCTCGGGTCGAATCTGCGCATGGTGGTCCTGACCGACTTCGTGCGCAGCGCGGACTTTCCCAAGGACCCCGCCGACGTCAAGCCCCTCAAGAGGCTGGGCGTCGTGCCGATCTTCGAACAGATCCGTCGCAGCGAAACCCCCGGCGTGCGACTCGGCATCCTCACCGGAACGCTGACGGTCGTCCCCACCGACACACAGGAATCGCTGAGGACCGTCGCCGTCGGACTGGGAATCGACCGGGCGAATCTCGACTACCGGCCGCTGGCCCACGATGAGCGGTTCTGCGAGGTCGTCGTCCGCGGCCCCGACAAGCAGAAGATCGTCGCCCTTATCACAAACCTGTTTCGCCAGGGCGGTGTCACGGTGCTGGTCGGAACGACATCGCTTCTGGGCGAAGGGTGGGACGCTCCGGCGGTCAACGCACTTGTCCTGGCAAGCTTTGTCGGATCGTACATGCTCAGCAACCAGATGCGCGGCCGCGCCATCCGAACGGTGGAAGGCGATCCGACCAAGACCGCCAACATCTGGCACCTCGTCTGCCAGGAGGAAGGGATCGCCGAACCGGGAGAAGACCTCGACACACTGATCCGCCGGTTCAAAGCCTTCGTCGGCGTCTCGTTCAAGAGGAACACAATCGAGAGCGGCCTGGCCCGCCTCGGACTCGGCAACCCTCCCTACGATCCGACGCGCATCGACCACATCAACGCGGTGATGATGCAGCAGGCCCGCGATCGCGATGGGCTGCGAACGCAATGGGAGCTGGCGCTCGCCTCCGCTCGTCTCGGGGCCCTGCAGGAAGAGGTCACCACCTCGCCGTTGGCGTTGCCGCGAGATTTTGTCTTTGCCCGCGCGATTCTGGCGACGCTGTGGCAGGTCGGGTTTTGGGGTGTGTCAATCATCTCGGCGCTGATGTCCCGATCCGGAGCCTCAGCAGGACTGCGAATCCTGATGATCCTGTTGGCGGTCGCCTCGACCCTGGCGGCGATCGCGGCGCTGCCCAAGTTCTTCAAAGCCCTGTGGCTGCTCCTGCATCACGGGCCGGTCGCCTCGAGCATGAAGCAGGTCGGCAAGGCCCTGCTCAACGCCCTGGTGCAAGCGAATGTCATCGACAGCCGCCATGCCCAGCCCCGGGTGATCGCACAACGCCGCGATTACGGTTTCGTCACCTGCTCGCTCAAGGGCGGGGCCACCCGAGAACGCTCGGTCTTCCTTGACGCTCTTCAGGAATTGCTTGGGCCGGTTGACGATCCGCGCTACATCCTCGTGCGAAGGAGCCCGCTCGGACCGCTGATGCGGCAGCGTTACCACGCCGTGCCCAAGGTCCTCGGGAAGAACAAGGAATCCGCCGAGCACTTCCGCAGGATGTGGGCCCGCTGCATTGGCCCCTGCGAGCTGATCTACACGCGAAACCCCGAAGGCCGCCAGTCGCTGCTGAAGGCCCGTGCCCAATCCATATCCGCCGCCTTCCACCCCCGCACCGACCGCACCCGCACCTGGAGGTAGGTTGCGCCAAGCCGGGAGGTAAGACGCTCAGGTTGACAAGGCGTCTTCCGCGGGCGAACCGCGATCGTTGGTCGCGGCCTCCTTAGCCAATGAACACAGCACCGTCATCCCAACGGCGTGGAACATCATCCAGTGGCCGGAATACCCCCTGATGGAGTAGGCCTGATGTTTCTTGTATTCTTCATCGGAAAGCCGGCGAATCACTTTGCCATGACTGACCAAGGCCTTCCGTCCAGACTTGGCGGATGGTACACCCTCTCGAGTCAAGACGAACGCTACAAAAAAGAAGTTGAAGAAAGCATACGCCACCAGGACGACAGAGAGAATCTTCATCCAGAGCGGCGCGTGGTGCGTGACAATACCCCAGAAGTTCCGGCAGTCGTCCCGGGCACACATTTTTCGAACCATCATGACAACCGTCGGGATCCACACAACAAACAGCAACGCGTGGAGGACTATAGCCCCAGCGACTCCCCCCAGGGGATTCACGCCCAGCACTGTGGCTATGTGGATCACAGCACTGGCCATCAGCCCGAGAGCAGCAAGATAGAAAAGAGGCTTTGCCTTGCTCATGATTTCTCCAGCCTTCCACACGAAATCAACGCCCATGGGATCGGGCAAATCCACCAAGAACATCCGCACCTGATTCGCCCTCCACAAGTGCTTCCCGGCGATCTTATGATACAGCCAAGAGCCTCGGAGAATCAACGAGAACTGTGACATATGCCACGATCGGGTGCGGTTCACCTTTCCAGGGAACGGGCAAGGCGAGCCTCCTTGTCGTATGGAGCCACTGTGGAGGTATAAAGGAACAGTTGCGTCGCCCATCGAGGGTGCATGTTCTGCAACGACCCCGCGTTGGTCATGCTGAGCGAAGTCGAAGCATCTGGCCAGAGACTGGGCCTGCACCTTATTCGCAGCCGGATTCCTCCGCTCCGGTCGGAATGACAAGGTCTTTGCCGAAGCCTGCCTGCATACTTCAACGACGCTCGACGCGATGGGGAATTCGCCACCGGACAAAGGCGTTGGTACGGCTCTCAGTCTTTTGGATTGGAGGTGTTGAGGACATCGGGGATCTTTGTGCGGAAGTACTTGAGCCACCCGGTGATGAGCATGGCGGCGAGGTCATGTTGGCCGCCGCCGTATTCCTCGATGGTCTTGCCCCAGTAGAAACTGATGTAGCCGTCGGCGATCTTTCGCGAGCCTTCGATGAAGGCGTCCATCTCGTTGACTCCACGACGGTGGGCCATTCGCGCTGCCAGTAGTCTTCGAGCAGCCGTCCGGCGTCATCGTGATCGTAGTTGACACCCCAAGCCACGAATCGCCTGCCTGATTCGGCGCCGACAAAATGCGTCCCGTCGTCGCTGGGACGAATCCGCTCCATCGTTCCGTCGCCAGCCGCCCAGCACGTGGATGCCAGAACCGCCCCGGCCACCAGCCGGGCAACCGTCATCCTGAAACTGTGTCGCTTTCGGGCCATCTCAGATACCCTCCAAGGCCTTCCTCACCGATCCTCGCAGTACTTTTTCGGATCGTTCATGAAGTCCCTGTACGTCTGATAGTGCTGTGTCTCTTCATAGGCAACAGGTTCGATCGGAGTCCGGTCGAAGCTGTAGATGGTTGCGCCGGGGCAGGCCAGCAGGATGGGCGAGTGCGTCGCGATGATGAACTGTGCGTGTCCGGCGGCCGCCATCCGGCCCAGCAGCTTCAGCAACGCGATCTGCGTCACCGGCGACAGCGCCGTCTCGGGCTCGTCCATCAAATAGAGCCCCTTGATCCCATAGCGGGCCTTGAAGAACGACATGATCGACTGGCCGTGCGACTGGGTCAGGAGCGATTTGCCCCCGAAATACTCGAGCTGGCCCGGATCGGAGGCGGCCCACTCGTCCAGTATCCGGGCGAAATCCTGGAACACCGACGATCCGAAGAACGAGCCGGGCACCCAACCGTCGGCCCATTCCACCGAGATGCACCGATGGAACTGGCTTTCGTAGGGATTGTACCGGAAGCGTGTCCGGCCGCGCTCCTGCCAGATGTGGATGCCGGCCTTGCGAGCCATCGCTTCGAGCAGCGTCGACTTGCCGGTGCCATTCTCGCCGACAAACATCGTCACCGGGCGGTCCAACGCGATTTGTCCGGTTCGATGGAAGATGTCGAGATTGAACGGATAGTGCTCGCGGGTCGGATAGGTCTCCGGATGAAAGACGACGCGATTCAGGTGCATCAGGGTACCTCGTCAGAAGATGACTCGCACCAGGAGGGCCGGATCGATGCGGAAGATAGATCCCCTGCCCTCGAAGAAGCCGTGGACGGCGATCAGATGGGCGTTCAGGTCGGACCATCGGACGGTCTGGCCCGAGTCCGTCCGGCGGACCGTGGTGACGGTCTTGCGGAAGCGCGCCTCGTGGGGCCACGGACAGACCATCTGCCCGCGCGCCTCGTCGATCACGGCTTCGCGGACCTCATCGATCCGGACCCAGGTCCCCAGCCCCTTCCCGGCGGCCTCTGTGATCTCGGTCATTCGGGCGCCGAGCTGCTCCGGCGTAACTCCCAGTCGAAACAGTTCAGCAGCGTCCGCCTCGATCACCTCGACGACGCTGCGCGGATCGCTGCCCATAAAGCCGCCGGACACCAGGGTTGACGACCGGAGAATCTGCTCCAGCTTCTGCATGTCGGGCGACTGTTTCATCTGCCAAACTCCATCACGATCGCTCCTACGCGAACTTGTCGTAGAAGATGCTCGTCTCGGGCATGCCCAGGCCCGCCAGGACCTTGATGCAGGCGTCGATCATGCCCGGACTGCCGCATAGATAGGCTTCGTGTTCCGACACGTCGGTCAAACCCCTCTGCACGGCCTCGGTCACCAGGCCCGTTTCGCCATCCCATTCGGGGCTGTCCTGCGTCGAGGCGACGACCGGCACGAAGCGAAAACCGGCCAGCTCCGATTCGAACTGCCGCATCAGATCGGTCAGGCACAGCTCCTTGACCGCATTGGCGCCGAAGAAGTACACCGCCTTGCGCGGGTTGGCAGTGTTCTTCATGTGGTGGAGCATACACTTGATCGGCGCCATGCCCGAGCCGCCCGCGATGAAAACAATCGGAGACGGCGACTGGGAAAGGCGGAAATCTCCGTAGGGGCCGTTGAATCTCATCTCGTCGCCTTCCTTGAGGTGCTCGAAGCAGTATGTCGTGCAGATCCCGCCGGGCACCAGCCGGATGATCAGCTCGATGACCCCTTTCTCAGCAGGATCGGATGCAATCGAGTAGGCGCGGTAGACCTCGCTTCGGCTCTTGCCGTAAGGAGGCGTTCGCAACTGCACGTACTGGCCGGGAATGTAGTCGATGGTGGCCGGGTCGGTCAGTTCCAGCCGAAACAGTTTCATGTCATGCGTCAAATCGACGATCTTCGCGCAGCGGCAGGTGTATTCCCGGATGGCCAGCAACTCCTTCGGGATCTCAATCCGCAGGTCGCGGCGGACCTTCACCTGACAGGCCAGACGAAGGTTCGACTCCCTCTCGGCCTTGTCCAGGTAAGGTTCCTCGGTCGGCAGGATCGGACCGGCCCCTTCGAGCACCTTGACCTTGCACAGCCCGCATGTGGCGCGGCCGCCGCAGGCGCTGGAGATGAACAGCTTCTCGGCCGTCAGGAGTCCGAGCAGGTCCTTGCCCCCCTGGACCGTGAGCTCCTTCTCGTCGTTGACCGTAATCTTACACGGGCCGTAGTTGGCCAGGTAGTATTCCGCAACGACCAGGACGGCCGCCAAAGCCCCTGCGATGAGGCTGACAACAAGAACCGCGATCAGTGTGGACGCTATCATTGGCCTACCGCACCACGGACCATGCCAAAAATCAAGAAGCAAATATCAAAAGGGCGGAATCCCGATGGCCATCGGGATGAGTACGGGCGAATAATCATTCGCCCCTGCGTCCATTTTGCACTTTGCGATTTGATCTTTGCTTTCATCTTCCCTGGAGCACGCCGGTGAATCCGATGAACGCCAGTGCCATCAGTCCGGCGATGATCAGCGTGATTCCCGGCCCCTGCAATCCGGCCGGAATCCGCTCGTTGGCCAGCTTCTGACGGATGCCGGCCATCGCCATGATCGCCAGAAACCAGCCGACCCCGCTGCCCAGTCCATAGCCGATGGTGACAATGAAGGAGTAGTCGCGAATCACCATGAACAGCGACGCGCCGAGGATCGCGCAGTTGACAGTGATCAACGGCAGGAACACCCCGAGCTGCTGGTAAAGAAACGGCGAAAACCGCTCGATGGCCATCTCCACAAACTGCACGAACGCCGCGATGATGACGATGAACAGGATGAAACGGAAGAACTCCAGCCCCAAAGGCTGGAGCACGTAACGATACGCCAGCCAGTTCAGCAACGTGGTGGTCGTCATGACGAAGATCACTGCCAGCCCGAGACCGAAGGCAGTCTTGACCTCGCGCGAGACCCCGATGAAGGGACACAGGCCCAGGAAGTAGGCCAGCAGGATGTTCTGTGTGAAGACCGCGGCGACGCACACGGTGACCGCCTGCCAGATTTCCGCTCCAAAGTTCATTTCGTCTTCGCCTCCAGTCTGATCTGGATCGATCGAAACACCCATATCACGACGGCCAGCATGAAGAAGGCCCCCGGCGGCATCACCATGATGATCCACTTGTCCCACGCGGGCCCCGAGAAAAACGGCACTGCCAGCCCCGCGAAGGTCCCCATCCCGAGCACCTCACGGAACGTTGCGATGATCAGCAGGATGAAGGAATAGCCCAGCGCGCTGAAGGCGCCGTCGAGGAACGCGCGAGCGGGCGGATTGCTGTTGCCGAACGCCTCGCACCGGCCCATAACGATGCAGTTAGTGATGATCAGGCCGACATAGGGACCGAGGTTGGCGCTCATTTCGGGCCAATAGGCCTTCAACAGGATATCCACGATGATGACGTAGAACGCGATGATCAGAGTCTCGACCATCATCCGGATGTTGCGCGGCGTGATCGAGCGCAGCAACGAAACGCTGGCGGAGCTCAGGGCAACCGTGAACACCAGCGCCACGCACATCACGATGGTGTTCAGCACCAGATTGGTCACGGCCAGCGTGCTGCAGATGCCGAGCACCTGTTTGAAGATCGGATTGTCGCGCCACAGGCCGGTCAGAATGATCTTCCGGGTCTGGGACTCGCCACGGGGACCAGTCATGATCGCGTGCCCTCCTTGCCCACCTTGGATTGCCACTCGGCCAGAGCGGCATTGATGATCGCGTCGAGGCGCGTGCTGGTCTGCGTCGCGCCGGTGATGGCGTGGACGGTGCTGTCGTCCAGCTCTCCACCGGGGCGTTTCATGCCCAGGGGCTTGCCTTGGGCGGCGAGCACCTTGCCCCGGAACTGGTTGCGAAACGCCGGCTTGACGATCTCGGCGCCCAGGCCGGGTGTCTCGTTCTGCTCGTAGAAGGCGATCCCCGTGACGGTCTTTTGGTCCGGCTCGATGCCGAGAATGCCCCCGATGGGCGCCCAGAATCCCTGCCCCGAGAAGGGTAGCGCATAGGCGACAACGTGGCCGTCCTCCTTGACGAGATAGGCACCGCCGGAGGATGCCGTGGGTCCTTCGACCATTTCCGTGAAACGCGGATGGACCTCCGCATTGCTCAGTCTCACATCCGACAGCCCCGGCACCACTTCAAGAACGGCTCTCTCGAAGGCCAGTTCCGCGTTGGCCTCCACCCGCCCCCGCGTCGCGGACGCAAAGGCGATGATGATCGAACTGAAGAAGGCCGTCACACCAAACATGTACAGGATGGGGAACCAGCGTTTCTCGCGCATCACGCCCGCTCCCCGGCCTTCCGGGCCGATGGTCGTGCCCGAACCGCGTAATCAAGGATGGGCGCGAACATATTGCCGATCAGGATCGAGAACATCAGGCCGCCGTTGAAGATCGAGAAGTTGCGGATCACGACGGTGCAGACGCCGATAAGGACCGCATAGATGACTCGGCCGAGGTTCGTTTTGGGTGAGCTGACCGGATCGGTGGCCATGAAGAATGCGCCGAACAGAAACCCTCCGCCGAGGACCGCGGTCCAGGCGGCCGGCACGGGCGTCACGCCGAAGGAATGGAGAATCTGACTGAGCAGGCCGTACGTGACAATCAGGGTTACGATGATCGTCCGGTTGGCCGTCTTCGTCCAGAACAGATACAGACCGCCGATCGTGATCAGCAGCGCGCTGGTCACCCCCATCGTGCCGCTGATTCTTCCCAGGGCCAACGCTTTGAAAAGAGCGCTTCGCTTCAATTCCAGGGCGGCACCGTCGCCTGGATCGAACGGGACTTGGGACGTTGCAGTGGACTCGGAACTCAGAACGATCTTGCCGGCCTTGAGATGGGCCATCGGCGTGGCGCCCGTGATCGCGTCAGTACTTGACGCGGTAGTCCACGCGTTCAGAGCGCCCCAGGGACCGTCGGCCGCCGGGGCCCAGGTGGCCGTCAGGGCCACGGGAAAACAGATGTAAACGAAGCAGCGGCCGGCCAGAGCGGGATTGAAGACATTCCGGCCGAAACCGCCGAAGACCTCCTTGGTGAACATCACGGCGAACACCACGCCAATCGTCAGTACGTGCAAAGGCACCGTCGCAGGCATAACCAGGGCGAACAGAGTCGTGGTGACAAAGACGGCCTCGCTGACCGGCTCTTTGCGCCGGCGTGTGAAGATCCACTCGACCACAAAACCGACCACCGCCGCCCAGACGACCAGGAAAAGGCTACGCCAACCGAAAAAATAGATCGCCCCCGCTGCGCAGGGCAGCAGGGCCAGCAGAACGCGACGCATGGCCGGCTGTTTCAACAAGATCGTCTTGGGTTTTGCTTTTTCGGACATCCCTGACCACGTAGCACGTATCTCAGGTCTCGTATCTCGTGAAGCGCGCGGAGATACGAGGCAAGGGCGAGGCATGCCTCGCCCTTGGGGATCGGTTCGTCCATGTTCCTTTCCGTCCCGTTCCGTGTCAAGATGGACGAAAGATTCTGTTCTACGTATACAAATCAGGTGGATTCAGGGCGTCTTACCGTGAGAATGAGCATCCGAGTCGAGGACAGAGAACTTGGACAAACGCAGCCTCGATGAGGCGATACGAGAGGCGCTGTGCCGGGGCGATCCGGCCGCGGTCGAGCTGATATGGCGGCGGTACGCAGACAGCCTGCTGGCGTATCTGGTGACGAAGCTCTGCTGCCGCCACGATGCCGAAGACGTCCTCCAGGCCGTCTTCGTTCGAATCGCGGGCAAACGGCGCCAGCTGGCCAAAGCCGGCTGCCTGGACGCCTACGTTTTCCGAATCGCTCGCAACGAGGCTGTTTCATACACGCGCCGGCGCCGGCGCGATCGAAAGGATGAGACGGCCAAGGCCTCCTGGCTGGAGGCGTCGCAGGCCGGCCCCGAGCACACCGATGTCGTAGAGCAGCTGGAGGTGGCCCTGAGCCGGCTGCCCGAGTCCCAGCGCCAGGCTGTGGTATTGAAAGTATACCGCGACAAGACGTTCGAGGAGATTGCCCGGATCATGGGCATCTCGCTCAACACCGCGGCCGGCCGGTACCGCTACGGAATGGAAAGGCTGCGAACCCTGTTGGGGGAGCGATCGTCATGAATGAAACGGACAGAGACCAGGACAGAATCGAGCGCTTGATGAAGGCGGCGGCTTTGCCAGGTCCTTCGGACGCACTGAAGGCACACGTCATAGCGGCAGCCCAGAAGGCCTGGCGACGAGATTCGATCGACGTGCCCGCGCGAATCGGCCTGAGGCGTCTGGCAGCGGCGGCCGCGGCGGCGGTGATCGTCATCGCCCTGGCCGATCGGTACGGCGACCGCACCGTCTCGCCGTGGCGATCCGGCAAGATCGCAGTGGCAATGCAGGAGCCCGTCAACCTCGAGGCCTTGCTGGGCTCCCCTGATTTGGCGGCGGCGCATCTGAGGCTGCGGGGCCGACCATCTGCCATCGGCGCATCGACTCTGCGGGAATACGTCGCACGCATCCGCCAGATCCTCGACGAGACCCAGGGCAGCGCGAACGTGAACCCCTCTACACTCGTCGAAGGGCAAAGCCGGGTGATCCCGACGCAGACAGGTTTCGGCTCCTACTCATAAGGACAGATCGAAGGGATACTTTCATGCGCAGAAGAACGGTTCGAATCCTGACCGGGGTTGTGATGGTCGCGGTCGTTCTCGGCATCGCCTATGCTGTGGCGGTGGCGGTTTCGGCCGCGAAGCTCCGTCGGGCCTATGACGCCCTGGAAAAGGCCGGGCGGCCGACACAAGCCGCCCAGGTCATTCCGCCGAATGTGGCCGACGCAGACAACGCGGCCCTGCTGTACCGGAGCGCTGCTCTGCTGCTCAAGGCCCAGCCGGCGCCGGAGAAGAACCTCCTGGAATACCTGGGCAACCTGGCAGGGACATCCAGCGACAAACCGCTTGATCCGAATGAACAGGCCGAACTGGAAAGCCTGCTTCGACAGGACGTGATTGGCCAGGCGATGTCGATTCTCAAGCGGGGAACGCAGCGTCCCTCGTGCCGTTTCGACAATGACTACAGCGCCGGCATCTCGATGCCCCTGTCCCACCTCGCCGAGCAGCGCGCCTTGGCGCGGACCCTCGGGGCCAAGGCACTGCTCCACGCGAAGGATGGACAGGCCGATGAGGCTTGGGACGCCGCCCTGACCCAATTGAAGTTCGCCGATGCCTTGCGGGCCGAGCCGATCATCGTCAGTCAACTGGTGCGAGGCGCCCAGATCAGCCTGGCGTGCACCACCATTCAAAGACTGTGTGAGACGTCGGTCCCCAGCGAGCCGCGATTGCGCGACCTTCAGGAGTTGCTCGGCGGATACGACGACATCGCCCCTCTGATCATGGCCGCCGACGGCGAGCGATTGCTCTTTGGCGAGCACACGTTCGGTCTGCCAAGGAAGGAATTGCGCGACACGCTGGACGAGGACGACATGCCCGACATCATCTCGCGACTGCTGTTCCTTCGCGTGTCGTTCAAGCCGTTCTTCCTGGCGGACCACGCCGCCTACCTGCGGCGGATGCAGGACTGCACGAATCGCTTCAGCGAGCCGTACGATCCCAATGAAGCCGGAGCGTTTGACGGAGAGCTGTTCGAGGCGCACAAGCGGCATGTGCTAACACGAACCCTCCTGCCGGCGCTCGGCCGCGTCAAGGAGGTCTATCTGCGGACGATCGCCCAGGTCCGCATCACCCGCGCAGGGCTGGTCCTGTTGCAGTACCGAGCCATGCACGGCGGCTTCCCTGAGACCCTTGGCCTTCTCGATCCGGACGGTGTTCGCGATCCCTTCTCGCAGGCCAGTCTGCTGTACCGGCGACAGGGCGCCGGGTTCGATCTGTACAGCGTCGGCCCGGATCAGAAGGACAACGGTGGCATCGCTATGCGGGCCAAGCAAAAGACCGACTACGATATCGTCTGGCACTATGCAGGTCAGGCGACGCCATAGAACCGGACCGGTTTACGTATCGACTCAAGACAATGGGGCCTGTCCCGATGCGTAACGGGACAGGCCCCGTTCCATTTCGACAAAGCGCAGGGGCGTCCCGGCAGGCCGGGACGCCACCGCTTACAGCATTCCATCGTTTCCGGCCTGGAACTACTCCGAGGGCGAGCCGAAGCCGACGTCGTCGATATAGACCAGACCAGAGCCGCCAGCCTTCGGAGCGGTCTTGCTGCCGACGCCGATGACCATCTTCTCGACGCGGCCCAGATTCACGCCGGACAGCGCACTGTACGGAATCGTCCATGCTCGCCAGGTCAGACCAAGCACGAGTTCGTCATCGGAACTCGTGACCGTCGCGCTCTTGCCCGCACTGTCTTCGACCCGCACATACATCGGTGCCGGATCGTTGCTGGTCCGCTGGCCGCCGCCGATATCGGCCGTCTGCCACGAGCCGGTTACGTTGCCGGTCGTACTGACGTTTGCGAACTGGGCGCTCGTCGGACTGGCTCCCGCATTATTGCTGACCAGCGCCAGGCCGATGTAGACATCGCTGGCCATCGAGATCGTCAGCGTGGAGGCCGCCGCATTGGCCGTGATACTCACCCATGTGATGCCGTCGGCGCTGCGCTCGGCCTTAAGGCTGTCACCCGTCCGCGTCAACCGCACCCAGTACGGCGCCGTCAGACCCGCTTCATTGACGCTCAAACTCGCCTGATTCATGGTCGGCCGGTTCTGAAGAGCCACACCGTTGCCCGGCGTGACCACCACCATGGCGTGTTTCGAGCCCGGATCGAGACTCTCGCGAATCATTACGCCGCCCTTGGCCCAGCCGCTGGTGTTGTAGATGCTGTCGACCCGTGCCGTGATGGAGCCGTTACCGCTCAACCGCTTGTAAGCAAAGCGGAAGGCATCGGCGGTACCCCAGATGTCGCCGCCCGTGCTGCCCATGAGAATCGTTCCGTCGGCCCGCTCCAGGAAGACCGGCGGATTGCCGCGCACGTGCAGCACCAGCGTATCGGCGCCGTTGCCCGTCCAGTTCTGGGCGACGCTGAATTCACGCTCCGCCTCCGAGTAGAATGGCGCCTCGCCGTTGTCGTACGCCAGCGGCATCGACTGTTTGCCGCTGTGGACAATGGATGTCTCGGCAAACGGCATTTCGAAATAGCCGACGGTGGAACCGGTCTTGTTGACCCAGCCGTCGAGCCAGGTGTCGAAGATCGCGGTGCCGGCGTCGAGGTCGTCGTTGTAGCTCTCGAAGTCGTCGATCCAGGCGTATTCCTGGGCAGTGAAGCTCCAGATGTCGCCGGCCCATGCCGTGACGGCGTCGGCCTCATTGACCTCCACGATCTGCCAGTAGTAGGTACTGCCGAACTCCAGATTCGCCGGGACAAATGTGGCGCTGGCGACCGTGCCGGCCAGCGTCAGGGCGTCCGGAGCCGTTCCGAGATAGACCTCGTGCGAGACGGCCTCGCGACCGGCCCGCCAGCTCAGGGACGTGTTCACATCCACGCCGGTAGCACCGTCGGCCGGCTGCGGCTGGCGCGCCTGGGCGGGAATGTACAGGAAGCGGACTTCGCTCAGCCCGTACTGGCCCATCATGCCCCATCCGCTGTTGACGGTCAGACGCACGTACTTGGCCGGGACACCCTGGAGGTCCACCACGGTGTTGTAGACGTACGTGTCCTTGGCGGTCGCCTTGGCGAACTCCACATCGCCCAGGGCCGTCCAGTCGGTCCCGTTCTCGGAGTACTCGACGGTCACGCCCTTGAGCCCGAAGCCCAGGATCATCTCGAACTGCACATTGTAGTTCCAGACGAGTAGTTCGTGGAGCTTGTAAACGCGATCGAATTCGTACTGGACATACAGGGCCTGGTCCTCCGGGGCCTTGGCCAACCACATGTCATCACTGACCGTCGAGTGCTGGCCGGCGGCGTTGAGTCCGGAGCCATTGACCGTGTTCTGGGGCCCCACGCCCGGCTCGGAGATCCCGTTGCTGGTGGCGACCACGTTCTGGATCGCGTAAGCAAACGGCTCGGTGGTGAAGTACCAGACCTCGCCCTTGTAGATCGTGTTGTCGGGGGCGGCATTGACTTCATCGACGCGCCAGTAGTAGCTCGTCTCGAAATCGAGCAGACCCGCGGGATCGAACGCCGTCGTCGCCTGAGCTTGGCTGGCCAGAACACCCATCGGATTGGCGCGGCTGGCCGCGTTGACGTCGTCAAAAGACGTGCCAAAGTACACATCGTGCGTTGCCGCGAACTCGCCCGCCGTCCAGCTCAGAACGACGTCGCGAGGCACATCCGTCGCCTCGGTGGCAGGGTTGGGATTACTCGCCAACGCAGGATCGGTCCCTCGCATCGCCTCAGCGACCTCCTCCGGCGTCAGAATATGGTCATAGACTCGCACGTCGTCGATCATGCCGACCAGATTCTCACCCCACTGGTTGCTGCCGATGAGCAGCGGCCCGCTGCCCGCGCTGATCGCCGAACTGGTCTGCCGCTCCGTCTCCTCGCCGTTATAGTAGAAGATCAGCCCTTCGCTCTGGCTGGGCACGAAGGTGGCGGCCACATGCTGCCAGGTGCCCGCCTGCAACGTGATATTGGTGCTGCTGTGGTCCAGAATGCCGGGCGTGGTGAAGCGGACTCCGGTTCCATGGCCCTTGAAGGCATAGTTCCCGGTGCGGCCGACGAAGCCCTGCTCGCCGCCCGGCGCATCGGGATTAACCCAGCAGGCAATCGTAATCGCCTGGGTAAGCTCGAGGACGTTACCGCAGTCCACCCAATCGTTGCCGCCCACCCGCAGCGCGCCACCCAGCATGCCGGCCGCCCACTGAGGCGAGCCTGTGAGAGTTCCATTGTTCTCGTTTCCACTGGAATCATAGGCGATAGTCCCGGAACCCTCATCGAGTTTCCAGTGGCCGACCAGGTCGGCCGAGGCGTTGCCGGCCAAGCTCGACAGCAACAGAAGCGAAGCCAAACAAGACAATGTGACGCGCATAGTCAGTCCTCCTTCAAAGCACAACGAATGGTATCACGCAGCGCCCACACACACGTAAGCACACACCTTCTCCGAGACATGACACAACTCCGTCCGCTTCCTGCGACCCTCTTCACCTTCCATCCCAATTTCGAATTGCAGATTTCGGATTGCCGATGAACAACCAAACGCGAATCCGGAATCCGCAATCCCTGATCTGCAATCAGGGCCCGGGTAGCTCGCTCCGATCCCTTCTCTCGACTCAGTGACTGGGGGTATAGCCGAGCTTGCCCCAGCAGCCCCTCTGCATCTGATACAGGTCCTGGAAACCTTCCGTGGTATTCGGCGCCCAGCCGACCTGCGGACCGGTATTCTCCTCGTCGCGGGCATGCTTGATCGTATCTGTACCCTTCCACTTCCAGTGCTCAACGTGCCCGTCGGCAAAAGAAAGCGTCGTCCCGT
>Ga0209506_1000765_pt1 | contig 38681 bp, 33 predicted proteins | sample AD_JPNHG2_MetaG_FD_184409 | JGI IMG/M metagenome (GOLD analysis project Ga0209506, IMG submission 184409) | Active sludge microbial communities of municipal wastewater-treating anaerobic digesters from Japan - AD_JPNHG2_MetaG (SPAdes) (version 2) | ecosystem: Engineered > Bioreactor > Anaerobic...
TTTACTCGTAATCCGCCGGCAATATTGAGAAATACATCTTTCTGATTCAATTTAAAACCCACACGCTTTTCGAGCACTGCCAGCAACATATTCAATCGACGAAGGTCAAAACCCGTACTCGAGCGTTGTGGCATTCCGTAAGCAGCCGAACTTACCAACGCCTGCGTTTCGATAAGAAAGGGACGAATGCCTTCAATGGCTGAAGCAATGGCAATGCCGCTCAATCCTTCGTGATCCTGCGAAAAGAGCATTTCTGAAGGATTTTCAACTTCGCGCAAACCATCTTGACGCATTTCGTAAATGCCGAGTTCGGATGTACTGCCAAATCGGTTTTTTATCGAACGCAAAATACGGTACATGTAATGTCGGTCGCCTTCGAATTGCAGAACGGTGTCCACAATGTGTTCCAGTACTTTTGGACCTGCCAGACCGCCTTCCTTGTTGATGTGTCCAATCAAAATTACCGGAATGGAAGTGGTTTTGCAAAATTTCAGAAAAGCGGCTGCACATTCTCTAACCTGCGATACCGAACCGGGAGAAGCATCCAGCATTTCGGTAGAAACGGTCTGAATGGAATCCACAATTACCAAATCGGGTTGTATATTTTGAATATGAACAAAAATTTGTTCCAGTGAGGTTTCACTCAAAAGATAACAATCGGGATCATCAAATTTCAACCGTTCCGCCCGCAATTTAATCTGTTTTACGCTTTCTTCTCCCGAAATATATAGCGTTCGCTTTCCTTTGAGATGCAAAACCACTTGCAAAACCAGTGTCGATTTTCCAATTCCCGGTTCCCCGCCAATCAATACAAGCGATCCCGGTACCAATCCTCCTCCCAAAACACGGTTCAGTTCATTGTTGAAAGTGTTGATGCGTTTTTCTTCAATAGCTTCAACTTCGCTCAACAAAACGGGTTTTTGAGCAGTAACGGTAAAACCTCCACTGATGATTTTTTCCGCATTTCCTTTGCTCACCACTTCTTCCACATAAGTATTCCACTCGCCACAGGAAGGACATCGCCCTATCCATTTGGGCGAATCGGCTCCACAATTCTGACAGACATACATAGTTTTGGTTTTTGCCATGACTTTTGATATTTTTTTCTTTTGAGCGTCCAATTTTTTTATTGCTGAAAGTTACAAAATTAGAGATTTTTTCTGTTCCATTTACATGTTTCTTTACGTTTTTTCTGGAAATTATATTTGAGTTTAACTGTAAGTTTTTTTTGAAAATGTGAATAGAATTGCTAATTTTATGTGCTAAAATAGTTTACCTAACGAATAACTTATGTTTTTGGAAGACAATTTTTTAGTGAATCTTTTACTGATTTTTTTCCTTTAGTCGTTACACTTTTTGTCAGAAACGTATAATGAAAATAGCCATTACTGCCGATGTGCATTTGCGAACCAAAGCCGAAACGCCTGAGCGATACCTGGCTTTGGAAACTCTTGTAAATTCCATGCACGATTTCGATGCCTCCACACTTGTGGTTGCCGGAGACCTTTTCGACAAGGATTTTCATAATTATGCCGATTTTGATGCTTTTTGTAAACTTCATTCGTCCAAACATTTTCTGGTCATTCCTGGCAATCACGACTTACTGTTGGAACAAAAATATTTTACGGCTTCCAACTTGGAAATTGTATCTTCTCCCGAAATAAAAATTTTGGGTTCCATACCTTTTGTTTTTTTGCCTTATGATGCCAAACTTTCAATGGATGAGGCCTTGAGTAATTTTTTTATTCAAAGAAAAGGAGAAGAAGAATTAAAAAATTGGGTGCTTATTGGTCATGGTGATTATGTTTCCAGAAGTCGCGAGATGAATCCCTACGAAAAAGGAATTTACATGCCCTTGTCTTCGGGCAGCGTTTCTGCTTTCCGACCCTCAAAAGTTCTACTGGGACATATACACAAACCTTACACATCGGGCAGTGTTTGGTATGCAGGGTCTCCTTTTCCCCTCGACGTAAACGAAACGGGAAAAAGAAGATGGCTGCTTTTCGACACCGATGACAATAATCTGGTTTCGGTCGATTTACCCGCTTCGGTCATTTATTTTGTCGAAAATATTGTTGTGTTGCCTTCCGATAACGAAATATCCTATTTAACCCAGCAACTGGAACAAATGATAGACAATTGGCAACTGTTGCCGGAAGATTTTTCAAAAGTCAAATTGCGACTATCGGTTAAGGGTTTTACAACCGATAAAGCAAAAATTTCCGGTTTTGTAAACGATTTTTTGCATCGGAAAGGGATCGGTTTTTATGATGAAACAGGAATCGACACCACCGAACTGAACATTTTAAAAGATGAAGATAGAATTTCGCTGTTCGAAAAAGTTAAAAAAATCATTGACGAATTGCCAAACTTCGACTATGCCGGCAAAGACGATATTATGGAACAAACTTTAAAATTGATTTTTGTTTAATCACAAGTAATGATGGGAATCCGAATCGAAAAAATATCTGCTGAAAATTTAGGCCCGCTCCAACGTTTCAATTATGAAATGAAAAATGTTAACTTGATTTATGGAAAAAATGAAGACGGAAAATCTTTTCTGACCGAATTTATCATTCGGTCGCTTTTTTCCGGCACTCGTCAGTGGGGAGAATTGCGCGAAGCCGGCAATGGCAGAATTATTGTTTCGGGTTTTAACGGACAGGAAAAAACTTTTTCACCCCGAACTAAAAAGAACGAGAAACTGGATGTGCTTTTTTCTGATGAGAACGGGCTTTCGCCGGCATTGGCCAAATTATTGATTGTCAAAAGTGGAGAAATAAACATCGCCGAGAACAATTTGAACGGTATCGACTTAAATACCCTGAAAGAACTGCTTTCTTCACAAAAAACATTGAATACACTGGCAGCAAAGATATCTCCTACCATAAAAAATTCAAAAATTGACGGGAATCTCATTACCATTAATCGACAGGGTGAAGGCAAAATTTATTACGACGAGCTAAGTAATCTCAATAAAATCCGGCACTTTATCGAGTTGGTCTCCAGCCAATCTGAAACGGGAAAAATTCAGGAACTGAAAGAAGAATTTCGTCTTTTAAAGAAGAAAAACGAAAAACTGTTGTTGGCTCGTCGCTACAAGGCATGGCAATATGCCACTGAAATTGAAAATGTTCATCATCAATTGGAAAATATTTCCGAATCCGAACTTTCCGAACTGGAAACAAAAATTAAAAACTGTAGAGAACTTCAATCCCAAAAAAATCAGTTGAGTATCGAAATAAAAACGCTCGAAGAACGGACAAAAGATTTTGATGAAACGAAAAACAATTTCGATCGGCAAATTGCAGCAAAACAATATGCAGCTTACGCGCTGAACCAAAAAATTTCCGCTTTGGAAAAGCAAATCGATGCCGTTGATGAAAAAGAAATTTCTGAACTCGAAAAAAACCTTGAGTTACACAATCTTTATCAAACCGAAATATCTGACAAAGAACCAAAGCTTGAAGAGCTAATAAATCAAACCCAACATTTCGACTGGTTGGAAAAAGTCCGCACGGCTTATCAACAACTTCAATTTTCGTCGTCAGAAAAAGATACGCTCAACAAAATATTGATGGTTTTATCTGTTGTCTTTGCAGCAGGCGGTTTGGGAACACTTTTAGCGTTGAAAAACATTCTTTTTGGCGCAATACTGTTTGCCGGTTCATTTATAGCGTTGTCATTTTACGTTTTTCGTCTTCAAAAAACTTTCAAAAATAAACTCCGAAATTCGGAATGGAATCAGATCAAGCAAGAATTTCAGGAAAAATTTCATCAGGAACTGAATCAGGTAAATCTGGACACTCTTTATGACGCGCTCAATAAAAAAATTGTTGAACTTGGCTATATGCAGGAAGACCGAAAAAAAACCGAACAGAAAATTTTGGAACTGAGAGCCACAATAAAAGAAAAAACGCTTGGTATTTTTGGGCAGGAAGTAGAAATGTCGAAAATTTACGAGCGGCTATCTTCATTAAAAAAACAACGCAACGAGTTGAATCGCCACAAAGAACAACTGAAGCAGGAACTGATGATGTTGCAGGTGGATGTTTCCGATTATTCTCCCAATGATCCCTGTGTTGCATACAGCAAAAATTTATTGGACTCACTTTCAAAGAAAATGACTGAGCTTAATATCTGGCGTGAGCAAAAAGGAGAAAAAGAAACAAGGCTTCGACAACTTTCCGAACTGACTACAGCTTTGAAAAATGAGATTTTGGAAAGCTTTCGGGCCATATTTGGAACAGAGATTCCAGAAAACAAATGGGAGCAAAATATTACGGAACGACGTCAGTTTCAAACGCAACTGAAGGAAAAACTTTCGGGCCTAACGGGAGAGTTGAAGGGACTCGGTGTTTCGCCTCAAGATTATGTGCAGGAAAATCAGGAAATTGAATTTTCGGCGGAAGAACAGACTAAACTTCAAAACGAAATGGAAACTTTAAAAGAAAAAATTTCCGAACTCGAAAATGGAATCGACAAGTTGAAATCGGAAATTTGCACGTGTTTAAATATTGATTTTACCACAGGATGGAACGAAGTGGTTGAAAATCTTTACGAAAGAGAAAAGGAAACTCTCTCTAATCTTAAAAAAAACGAAGCGTACATTGTGGCCGCAAATGTACTTTACAAAACAATCAAACAACTTCAACAGCAGGAAGATGAAGAATTGGCTGCCGGTATCAATTCCGGCATTTTTACCAATTTGCTTTATCGGCTTACGGGAAAATACAATAAGCTGGAAATTGCCGATAATGAAATAATCATATCGAGTGAAAATAATTCGTGGCTGCTAAAAGAACTCAGCACCGGAACCAAAGAACAGGTAATGCTTGCTCTTCGCATAACTTTGGCACAAAGAGCACTCAACGAAACGGCTTTTCTGATGTTGGACGATGCTTTTCAGCATAGCGATTACGAGCGACGCCCCAAAATTATAGATCAGCTGTTTGAATTGTCATCTGCCGGCTGGCAAATCATTTATCTGACAATGGATGAACATATTCGTGATCTTTTTAACCAAACAGCTCAACACAAGCAATTTCTTGAAAATTATCAGGAAATCTGTTTGTCGTAAATGCTATAAAATTATTAAAGTCTTATCAGAGATAACAGTTGAAATTTATTTGAGATAATCTAAAATCGTTTGGCAGACTTTATTAATTTCTTCCATACTCAAGTAAGGATGCATTGGTAGAGAAAGTACTCTGCGGCATAGGGATTCGGTTACGGAGAAATCACCTGATAAATTGCCCAAATCAAGATAGGCTGTTTGCTCATGCATGGGTTTTGGATAATACACCATTGTGGGAATACCTTGTTCCTTCAAATAAGCCTGCAAGCCATCTCGCTGCTTTTCATCCTGCAATTGAATGGTGTATTGTGCCCAACTGGAAAGATATCCTTTGGGAATGAAAGGCGTTTTCACTAAATCTTTTAATTTTTCCGTATAAAAATCGGCTACTTTATTGATGTCGTTCAATTCATATTTTCTGAAAGCATCAAATTTCACTTTTAAAATGGCAGCCTGCAATGTATCGAGACGTGAGTTCATACCTATACGCACATTGTCATATTTAAAAGAACCTTTGCCATGTACCCGCAAGGAATCCATCAGCGAAGCCCATTCGTCGTTATCGGTAAAAACTGCTCCGCCATCACCATAACAACCTAAGGGTTTAGCCGGGAAAAACGAAGTAGTGGAAATATCGCCAAAACTGCAAGCTTTTTTGCCGTTAATTTCTCCTCCGAAACCTTGTGCTCCATCTTCCAAAATCAACAGATGATATTTGTCGGCAATTTTTCTAATAGCAGAATAATCGGCGGGTAGTCCAAACAAATCGACCGTAATAATGACTTTAGGCCGAAGTTTTCCCTGTTGAATGGTTTTTTCTATGCTTCGTTCCAAAGATGCAGGAGAAATATTGAAAGTATCGGCATCCACGTCAACAAAAACAGGTGTAGCTCCTTCGAGAGAAACAACTTCGGCTGAAGCAAAAAAAGTGAAATCAGGTACAAAAACTGCATCTCCGGCTTTTATTCCCCATGTTTTTAAAGCCAATGTCAAGGCATCTGTTCCGTTTGCACACGAAACACAGTGTTTTACGCCAACATATTCGGCCAATTGCTGTTCTATTTCTTTGACGGGTTTTCCCATGATAAATGCGCCCGAAGCACTAACTTCCAACATGGCCTGATCAATATCATTCTTCAGAACTTTGTACTGCTTTTTTAAATCTCTGAATTCCATAGTTTTATTATTTGTGGTTTCAAATTTTATTTGCTCTATAATTAACTAATTATATTCTGATGAAAAGAATTGTTTATACTCGAAAAAACAATCGTTTTCCCCTCACTTGCTCATCAAATTTTCCTTCATCAAATACTTTATTTCCATTGACCCATGTTTTCAGTACCCGAAAGTCGAAACTCATTTCTTCAAATGGCGACCACCCGCATTTATAAAAAATATTTTGTTTGGAAACCTGCCAAGTATCGTTAGGATGTACTAATGTTATATCTGCGTAATATCCCGGACGAATAAACCCTCTTTTCTCTATTTTAAATAATCGGGCTGGCGCATGACACATTTTTTCGACTACTTTTTCAATGGTAAAATAACCCTGTTTTGCCAATTGCAACATGGTTACCAATGAATGCTGAACCAAAGGCAATCCGGAAGCTGCGTTCAAACAGTTACCTTCCTTTTCGGGAAGTAAATGTGGAGCATGATCAGTAGCAATTACATCAATGGTATTATTGTTTATCGCCCGTATAAGTGAAAGTTTGTCGGTTTCTGATTTTATGGAAGGGTTACATTTAATTTTGTTCCCCAACTGTTCATAATCTTTATTAGAAAACCACAAATAGTGAACGCAAACTTCAGCCGTTATTTTTTTGTCTTCAAGTGAAACAGAGTTATCAAACAAAGACATTTCCTTTTCGGTTGAAAGATGTAAAATGTGCAATCTAGAATTATATTTCTTTGCCAACGAAACTGCTTTCGCCGAAGAAGCAAAACAAGCATCTTCATTACGAATGAGCGAATGGAAATGGGCGGGTAAATTTTCTCCATACAAGGATTGATAATATTCCTTGTTTCTGCGGATAGTTAATTCATCTTCACAATGTGTTGCAATCAGACAGGGGGCATCACGGAAAATGGCATTTAATGTTTTTTCGTCGTCTACCAACATATTCCCTGTAGAAGAACCCATAAAAACTTTTATACCACAAACCTGTTGAGGATTTATTTTCAGTAATTCATCCAAATTGTCATTGGTAGCTCCAATATAAAAGGAAAAATTGGCAAGCGATTTTTCGGCTGCCAGTTGAAATTTTTCTTCGAGCAATTCATTATTTACAGCAGGAGGACGCGTATTGGGCATATCCATAAAACTGGTAACTCCTCCAGCTACAGCTGCTTTACTTTCAGAATAAATATCACCTTTATGAGTAAGTCCGGGGTCGCGAAAATGAACCTGATCATCTATAACGCCGGGCAAAAGAAGTAAATTGTCTCCCTCAATGATTTCAACCTTATTTGGGTCTATCTCTCCATAATTATTCTTTCCTTCGTGAACTGACTCAATTAGTTCTCCATTTATGAGCACAGAACCGATGAATATTTTTCCTTCGTTAACTATTTGTGCATTTCTAATCAATTGCAGTTCACTCATAATAAATAATTTAACTGGATTTGATTGCTTTTTTAGGGAAATCCCTGAACCAGCTTTCAATTTTCAATTGGATTACACCAAAAAAAGCTTCTCCGAAAATACCACTGCTCATTTTTGAAGTGCCGTACTCCCGATTAATAAAAACAATTGGAATTTCTTTTAATTGGAATCCGCATTTTTCAGCCGTAAATTTCATTTCTATCTGAAACCCATAACCTTTAAAACGAATTTTATCCAGATCAATGGTTTCCAGCACTTTTCTTTTATAACAAACAAATCCTGCTGTAGTATCGGTAACTTTAAGACCGGTAACGATACGAACATAATAGGAAGCAAAATAAGACATTAAAACTCTCTTTAGCGGCCAATTTAATACATTCACGCCTGTGAGATATCGTGAACCAATAGCCATATCTGCTCCGTCGAGAGCGCAAGAAGCGTATAATCGGGGTAAATCGTCGGGATTATGAGAAAAATCGGCATCCATCTCGTAAATATACTGATAATCGTGCTGCAAAGCCCATTTAAAGCCGGTAATATAAGCAGTTCCGAGTCCCATTTTTCCCGGGCGCTGAATCATAAACAATCGATCAGGGAATTTTTGTTGCAAGTTTTTCACTATCTCTGCTGTTCCATCGGGGGAAGCATCATCAACAATCAACAAATGGAAATCATGGGGCTGACGAAAAACAGCATAAATAATATTTTCTATGTTTTCCTTTTCGTTGTAAGTAGGAATAATAACTAAATTTTCACCCATAGTTTTAATTTGCAGAGGAATAAATTTAAAATTCGTACAATTCGGAAGCATTTAGTCGGTTCAGCGCTACCACGTCCACATCCTTGCCTACCGAAATATTTTTATTTTCCATATAATCTCTGATCGTTTTCAGAGCAACTTGTGGAGAGTTGTTTTCCTTGCTGAGATGACAAAGAAATATATTTTTCATTTTCTCTGTATAGTTTTCAGAAAGAAAATAACCGGTCTGATCGTTGCTCAAATGCCCTCTGGAAGAAGAAATTCTTTTTTTCAAATAATCTGGATATTTTCCATTTCGGAGCATTTGCTCATCATAATTGGCTTCGATAACTAAATAATCGGACAAAATCAAATAGGATGCGGCTGTTTTTCCAATACAACCCAAATCTGTTGCAAATGTAATTCTTTTCCCTTTATATTCAATGCTGTAACCAACATTATCCGTAGCATCATGAGAAATGTCAAAGGCGGTAAAGGAAAAATCCCTTATATCAAGTGTTTCATTTTTCTCGATATATCTTCGTTTAGGCAAATTAATATTCTTTTCACGATAATAATATTGATTGATTGCCTCCGAAATCATTCGGGTGGAAAAAACCGGAAGATGAAATTTTCTTTCCAATGCCCACAATGAACGTATATGATCGACGTGGTCATGAGTAATAAACACGCCCTGAATATTTTCGAAATTCAGACCTATATTCTTCAGGCAATTCTGGATAGTTCGCGATCCCATGCCTGCATCTATTAAAAAACCATATTCGGCATTTCCAATGTAATAACAATTTCCACTACTGCCACTACCAAAACTTTGAAATCGTAATTTGTCCATTCAATAAATTTTAGAAAGAACAAAATTAACATTAATCGGAAATTGCACCAAAAAATTATTCGGAAATAAAGTTAATGTTTCAACATCCTCAGAAAGAAAAAAAAGAAACAGGAGACAATTTTTTATCCCTGTTTCCTTTAATAAAATCAACAATTCTTCAATTATTTATCGAACTCTGTATCATGATGTGAACCATCACAAAAAGGTTTATTTTTGCTTTGTCCACATCTACAAAGTGCTGTTTTACCACTCATTTCTTTTTCTTCTCCTGAAGGTAAAACAAGCTTGAAATTACCACTAACGATGTAAGGGCCTCCTTTGGCTACTTTCACTGAAACTTCATTTTCCATTTTAGTAAGATTTTAAATTTAACTTTGTAAATGGAAACAAAATTAATAGGAAAAAGTTTTTTAAAAAATATTTTTTAAATCTTATTCAAATTTCAAGTAAAGCTCCTAATCCATTCATTCATCCCTTTTGCAGCCTTTCTTCCGTCGCCCATAGCAAGAATAACCGTAGCACCACCACGAACAATATCTCCGCCGGCAAAAATATAGGGAATGCTCGTCTGCATGGTTTCTTCGTTCACTACCAATGTTCCTCTGCCGGTAACTTCCAGTCCCTTTACCGATTGTGGAATGAGCGGATTGGGTGAAACTCCTACGCTGACAATTACTTCATCAACTTCCACCAGTTCGGTTTTTCCCTTGACTTCTACCGGAGAGCGGCGTCCCGAAGCGTCAGGTTCGCCCAGTTCCATAACCTGAAGCAGCATGTGGGTAACTCTTCCGTTTTTATCGCCATAGTATTCAATGGGATTTCGTAAAGTCATAAACTCAATTCCTTCTTCTTTGGCATGTTTGATTTCTTCAACACGGGCAGGCATTTCCTGCTCTGTTCGGCGATAAACGATCATGGCTTTTTCTGCGCCAAGACGTCTGGCGGTTCTTACTGCGTCCATTGCCGTATTTCCACCACCAATTACGGCCACCTTTTTCCCTTTTATAACAGGTGTATCCGATTCAGGATTGGCTGCATCCATCAAATTGACACGTGTCAAGTATTCGTTTGATGACATGATGCCAACCAGATTTTCGCCTTTTATATTCATGAAACGAGGCAATCCGGCTCCACTTCCAATGAAAATACCTTTATAATCTTCAGCCAGTAAGTCGTCTATAGTAATGGTTTTGCCAATAATGCAGTTGGTCACAAAATGTACACCCATAGCAATCAGATTCCTAATTTCGGCATCTACAATTTTGTTGGGCAAACGAAATTCCGGTATTCCATACCGAAGAACCCCACCAATTTCATGCAATGCTTCAAAAAGCACCACTTCGTAGCCCATTTTTGCCATGTCGCCGGCAAAAGCCAAGCCGGCAGGGCCTGAACCTACAGCAGCAACTTTTTTGTGAAGCGGAGCGGCTATTTCGGGAATGGATATGTTGCCTGTTTCTCGCTCGTAATCGGCAGCAAAACGTTCGAGATGACCAATGGCAACCGCTTCGTTTTTTGTTTTTAAATGAATGCACTGTGCTTCACACTGTTTTTCCTGAGGACAAACTCGTCCGCAAACAGCCGGCAATACTGAAGTTTCTTTTAATGTTTTGGCAGCTTCCAAAAATTCTCCTCGTTCAATATTTTTGATGAATTTCGGTATATTGATAGCCACAGGGCAACCTTGAACACAAGTTGGGTTGGCACAATCAATGCATCGCTTCGATTCCATCAAAGCCATTTCGGGCGTTAAACCCAAATTGACTTCTTCTTTCATGGTGTGGCTGCGATATTCGGGATCGAGTTCGGGCATTTTTACTCTGGCAATTTCCATTCTGTCTTTCGGCTTCATGGAATTTCTCAGTTCCACCCGCCAAGGTTGCATTCTTTCCTCATTAAAATTTGTCATTTCTTCGGACTTAAAAAATTTTCAAAAAAGTAATTTGTTTTTACAACAAAAATATTTTGCTGGGGAATCAATTGTTAGGAGATATTTTGTGTAATTGTTCTCTTTCGATATCCTTGTATCCGTTTAAGCGTATCAGCATTTCATCAAAATCAACCTGATGAGCATCAAATTCAGGCCCATCTACACAAACGAATTTTGTTTTTCCTCCAACGGAAATGCGGCAAGCGCCACACATGCCTGTTCCATCTACCATGATGGTATTGAGCGAAGCAATAGTAGGAATATCATATCTTTTTGTCAGTTCACTCACAAATTTCATCATGATTGCCGGCCCGATAGTTACACATAAATCTACTTTTTGGCGCTTTATGACCATTTCAACACCATCGGTTACCAAACCTTTGTTGCCATAAGAGCCATCATCGGTCATAATGATTACTTCATCGGAAAATTTTCTCATTTGTTCCTCCAAAATGATTAATTCCTTTGTACGTGCGGCCAAAACTGTTATTACGTGATTACCCGCTTTTTTCATGGCTTCGGCTATGGGAAGCATCGGAGCTGTTCCTACACCACCACAAGCGCAAACTACCGTTCCAAAATTATCAATATGGGTCGCTTTTCCCAGCGGACCTACCAAATCGGTTATGCAATCGCCTTCGTTCAATTCGCAAAGTTTGGAAGTGGACAAACCAATTTTTTGAACAATCAAAGTAATGGTTCCTTTTTCTGTATTGGCATCGGCAATGGTTAAGGGAATGCGTTCTCCTTTTTCTCCAACCCGTACAATCACAAAATGGCCTGCTTTGCGAGCTTTGGCTATCAATGGAGCTTCCACTTCAAACTTCACCACGTTGGGGGACAAATATTCTTTGTTGACAATTTTATTCATTTTTGGCTGTTTTAGTTTCAAAAGACAAAATTACACGATAATTTTCAATTTTCACACAAAAAGATGAAATGCTTTAGTTGACAACGAGCAGATTTAATATCAGGAAGTCGTTTTCTGAAAAACGGGCAGATATGCAATTAACATCAATTTGCACCAAGTATCGGGAACCATTAAATTTTTGAATATTTTCCTGAATATAAGAAGATTTTTTGCAATCCAAATTAACTTTATGCAATTATTTGTTGTTGAATTGGCGAAGTTTAATGTTGGTAAAAACTTTTTTGGTATGGAGTGAAAAATCGCTGTTCATAATCCAACCATAGTATCCCATATCGGTTTTAAGTACATCTTCCACCTTTTTGCCCTTGTATTTACCGAAATTGATAATTTCTTCTCCTTTTTCGTTGTAAATGACGCGTCCGGCAAAGTCCACATTGTTGTTCTGGGTAGTAAAATCGGATAAAAAATCTACATCGTTTTTCAATTCGGGATAATGTTCCAATTGAGCTTTCAGCACTTCATAGGTAGCCATTGCATCGGCTTCGGCACTGTGGGCATCATTCAAATCCTTGTTGCAGTAAAATTTGTAAGCCGCCGACAAAGTCCGCTGCTCCATTTTGTGAAAAATAACCTGTACATCTATAAATCGGTGTTTCATCAAATCTATATCTACTTCTGCACGCAAAAATTCTTCTGCCAAAAGTGGAATGTCGAACCGATTGGAGTTGTAACCTGCCAAATCGCTTCCTTCAAAATCGGCCGCTATTTCTTTGGCTACTTCCTTAAAAGTAGGACAATTGGCCACATCGGCATCGGTAATGCCATGAACAGCAGTTGCATAGGCAGGAATAGGGATCCCGGGATTAATACGTTTAGTCTTCGTAAGTTCTTTTCCGTTAGGGAAAACCTTATGATAGGAAATTTCCACAATACGGTCGGTAACAATGTTGATACCTGTTGTTTCGAGGTCGAAAAAAACAATCGGTTTTTTTAAATTTAATTCCATGAAATTTTTTTTTTGGAAAAATTGAACAAAGCTAAAATCGAAAAAACAAGGTCTAAAGTTTTTTCACCTTAGACCTTAAAAATAATCCGACTGAAAAAATCGTGAATTTAATCGTAATCCATTAAAAGCATCGGCATAAGGAGCATTAAGACTTCTTCGTTTTCTTCGTTTTCGAGGGGGGAAATCAATGCAGCGCGACTTGGATCGGAAAGCTCGATTACAACGTCAGAAGAATCGATATTGGAAAGAATGTCGATAAGATAAGTAGCTTTGAATCCGATAGTGATAGCATTTCCTTCCAATTGACAAGGAATGGTTTCTTCGGCAGAAATAGAAAAATCAATGTCTTCGGCCGAAATATTTACCTGCTGTTCGTTGAAAACCAGTTTTATAAGGTTGGTTGCCTGGTTGCAAAATACGGAAACCCTTCTGACGGAATTAAGCAACATTAGCCGGTCAACAATAATTTTAATGGGATTGTTGAAAGGGATGACACTGTTATAGTTGGGATATTTCCCGGCCACCTGCAGGCAAACCATCGTATAGTTTTCCAGTTCAAAATGGATGTACTTCTTGTCGAACCTAATTTTTACGTTACCCTTTTCTCTTGGCAGGATGTTTTTCAAGAGGTTTGCCGGTTTTTTGGGAAGTACAAAACTTTTTACTTCATCTTCATCCAAAGAAGTACTCACATTTGTGGTTTTATACCGCGAAAGTTTGTGTGCATCGGTTGCAACAATGGTGAGTTCTTTAGGAGATAAATCAAAATAAATACCATTCATGACTTCACGCAAATCATCGGCAGCAGCTGCAAACAAAGTTTTGGAAATTCCCGAAAGCAAGTTGTCAACAGGGAGTTCAAAAGAACAAGGTTCTTCTTCAAATGGAGGCAAACGAGGAAATTCATCCGCATTCTCACCAATAAAATTATAAGCTCCATTGGAAGTGGTGATGGTGAGGCTCAAATTGGATTCGTTAATGGAAAAAGTCAGCGGCTGTTCCGAAAACTCGCGCAGTGTATCCAGTAACAAACGAGAAGCAATAGCTACTTGACCTTCTCCTTCAGATTCCTCCACCTGTATGGAAGTGATGAGGGTTGTTTCAACATCGGAAGCAGTCATCGTCAGAGTATTGCCTTCGAGAGAAAATTTGAAATCATCCAGAATAGGCAAAGTATTCTTGGTGTTGATAACCCTGCTAATCGTTTGCAAATGGCTCAAAAGTTCTGTGCTGGAAACTATGAATTTCATACGTTTAGTTTTTATTTTATACTGAATCGTTTAATTGAGCAAATGTACAGAATATTTTAATTTTTAAAAAATAATCTTTTATTTTTTATTAATAATTCACTCAATCAATTGGCTATATGAAACAATTTCAGTGTTTTGTTTCTCATTCGAAAATTAAAACAATAAAATTCCATATGACTCAGCTAATAACTATATTCAATAAATTTTATCTGCATCTATTACTCATCCGCTCAATAAATTGTATCTTTGCAGGTTATTTAAAAATCGTCGTTTACTGAAGAATAATCAGAAAAATTTTTAAATAACAATCTGATTTTCTATTGTTTATTTTAATTTTTAGGGAGCAGTTGAATGTCCAAACAAGGAAATATTATTGTTAAAGGCGCACGTGTCCACAATCTTAAAAACATTGATGTTGAAATTCCGAGAAACAAATTGGTGGTAGTTACCGGCTTATCGGGATCGGGAAAATCATCTTTAGCTTTCGATACCATATATGCCGAAGGACAACGCAGATACGTGGAAAGTCTTTCGGCTTATGCACGACAATTTTTAGGACGAATGAGCAAACCTGAAGTCGATTACATAAAAGGCATACCGCCGGCTATTGCCATCGAACAAAAGGTCAACACTCGCAATCCGCGATCAACGGTTGGAACTTCAACCGAAATTTACGAGTACATGAAATTGCTTTATGCGCGCATTGGAAAAACGTATTCGCCAATTTCGGGAGAATTGGTAAAAATTCACGAGGCAGAAGATGTGGTGGAAGCAGCCATGTCGTATCCCGACGATACCAAACTTACTTTACTCATTCCCATTCGGTTGAATGAAGAAAACAATTTGACTGAAAAGCTTCGAAATTTCCAAATGCAGGGATTCAGTCGAGTGGAAGCGGGCAACGAAATGCTCAGAATTCAGGATTTGCTGCTTCGCCCCGAATTGCTGGAAAAAAACACTGAAATATATTTGGTTATCGACCGATTGGTGGTTGATCATTCCCCATCCACCATAAGCCGTTTGACGGATTCGGTGGAAACTGCTTTTTACGAAGGCAATGGAAACTGTATTCTGAAAGTGAATACGGAAGAAGGAGAAAAACTGCTACATTTTTCAAAAAATTTTGAAGCCGACGGCATTACATTTGAAATTCCTACCGAACACACTTTCAGCTTCAACAGTCCCATTGGTGCATGTCCGGTGTGTGAAGGCTTTGGAAAAATTATCGGCATTGACGAAGATCTTGTTGTTCCCAACAAATCGCTTTCCGTTTACGAAGACGCCATTGTATGCTGGAGAGGCGAAGTAATGAGTGAATGGAAAAAAAGGTTAATTCAGGCTGCACCAAAATTTGGTTTCCCCATTCATAAACCTTATTACGAACTTACTGAAAGTCAACGACAACTTCTTTGGACAGGGAATGAATATTTTGAAGGATTGAACAGCTTTTTCAAGTTTCTGGAAGAAAATCAGTACAAAATTCAATATCGCGTGATGCTGGCAAGGTATCGGGGAAAAACCACCTGTCCGGCTTGCAAGGGAACTCGACTTAAAAAGGAAGCAACTTATGTGCGCGTCGGTGGAAAACCCATTACGGAATTGGTGTTGATGCCGGTGGAAGAATTATACGATTTTTTTGAACAACTTTCGCTTGACGGACACGACGCAGCCATCGCCAGTCGTTTGTTGACAGAAATTCAAAATCGTATCCGTTTTTTGCTTGATGTAGGATTGGGTTATCTTACATTGAATCGACTTTCCAATACACTTTCGGGTGGTGAAAGTCAGCGAATTAATCTGGCAACTTCTTTGGGAAGCAGCTTGGTGGGGTCGCTGTATATTTTGGACGAACCGAGTATTGGACTTCATCCGCGCGACACCGAAAAGTTGATCAACGTATTGCATCAGCTGCGTAATTTGGGAAATACAGTTATTGTGGTAGAACATGATGAAGAAATTATTCGTTCGGCAGATTACCTTATCGATATTGGTCCCGGAGCCGGCAGATTGGGCGGGAATATTGTCTTCAATGGTCAACTGAACGATATTGACAAACAGGAAAATACGAAGGAAACTATTGCCAATTCTTACACATTGAAATATTTGTATCATACGGAAGAAATCCCCGTTCCTACCCTTCGCCGCAAATGGAACAATTACATAGAAATTGTCGGAGCTACGGAAAACAATTTAAAAAACATTTCAGTAAAATTTCCTCTGAATGTGATGACAGTGGTAACCGGTGTCAGCGGTTCGGGAAAATCGTCACTGGTTCAGGATGTATTTTATGCTGCTTTGAAAAAATATTATGGTGGAGTGGTTGATCATACCGGACAGTTTGGTGTTTTGCAAGGCAGTTTGCAACTGATCAGTCAGGTAGAATTTGTCGATCAAAATCCCATTGGACGTTCTTCTCGCTCCAATCCGGTGAGTTATATAAAAGTGTATGACGACATAAGAAAACTTTTTTCCGAACAACCATTGGCCAAACAAATGGGTTATAATCCTTCCTTTTTCTCTTTCAATACGGAAGGCGGTCGTTGCGAAGAATGTCAGGGAGAAGGAACCATCACAATCGAAATGCAATTTATGGCCGATTTGGTACTGGAATGTGAACATTGTCACGGGAAACGTTTTAAACAGGATATTCTCGAAGTTACCTATCGAGGAATGAATATCTATGATGTGCTGGAAATGACTGTGAATCAGGCTATCGAATTTTTTGGACAATCAAACAATACGTTGGAAAAGAAAATTGTGAAACGTCTCAAGTCATTGCAGGATGTCGGTATCGGATATGTCAAATTGGGACAATCATCCAATACCTTATCGGGCGGCGAAAGTCAGCGGGTAAAATTGGCGTCTTTTCTGGCAAACGAAAAATCGGACCCAACACTCTTTATTTTCGATGAACCTACAACCGGACTGCATTTCCACGACATCAAAACTTTACTCAAAGCTTTTGATGCGCTGATTGCCAAAGGCCATACCGTTCTCATTATCGAACACAATCCCGAAGTAATCAAATGTGCCGATCACATTATCGATTTAGGGCCCGAAGGCGGCGACAAAGGAGGTTATGTGGTTTTTGAAGGAACTCCCGAAGCAATTGTAAATTGCGGAAATTCCTATACCGGAAAGTTTTTGAAAGGAAAAATTTAGATTTCATTTTACCAAAAAAATATAGTTTCGAGTTTTGAGTCCAGAGTTCTGAGCTTTGAATTACGAAATAAGAAATAAAAGTAGAGATGTTGCATGCAACGTCTAACCAGTTTTGAATTTTTTCACGCTGCCGCACGAACCTTTCGTGTGGTACTGTGAAATTGATTTTGTCACGTAGGGACAACCTTTTGGTAGAAAAGGCAACGAACAAAAAAATCCCGTAGGGATGGCCATCTGACAACAATTTTTTGATTAAAAAATGACCGCCCCGACGGGGCTATGTAAAATAATTGCATGATTATTCTCTACCATAAGCATGCTTCGATGGAGCATATGAAATGAAATTAACGCGCAGGGATGACCTTCTGCTTAATGCATTGGTCGTGATTGCATTGTTATTTTTTTAAAAATCAACTATCTTTGAAACTTGAGTAGAAATTATAAGTTTCATAATCCTGAAGAAGTATATTTTGTAAGTTTTGCAGTTGCAGAACGGATGGAGTAGGTGGCTGAAGTCACAGTACTTTTTGGACTGAAACATGGTCTAATTATTTATCAAATAACCACTTTGGTGTTAATTCATTATTAAATAATTCTGCATGGCCAGCACAAAATATAAGTTGGTTTAATTTATTGCGTTTGCGTGCAGTATCACCATTTTTTTGGCCATAATATTATTATTTTCAAGAGCATGAAAAAGTTAATTTATTTCAGTATTTTATTTTTGTTTCACGGTTGCATTTTTACCTACGACCCTGCACGTGGATTACTCTATGTTCATAATAATACTAATGAGGCTGTTTACGTTTACCTCAAATATGGAAATGCGGATTCACTGCCGTTAATTTCAGGATTAGAATTATTTACTTTTATAGATGCTAATATGAAAGATGCCTATACTATTGGCGGAAATAGAAAAAAACCACGTCTTCCAAGCAACGAAAATGAAGTAACGATTTTTTTTATTACTGAAAAAACGATGCGTAGCTATGATTTAAAAGAAATACACAAAAATCAAATGTTTGTAAAGAAAAAAACATTAACAAATGAAGAATTAGAAAATAAAAATTGGATAGTAACCTATCCATAACGAGAAAGCCGGAGCAATCCGGCTTTTGTTTTGCTGCTACATTTTTCTGAAAAAAATCATTAAACTTTTTTTGCAAGCTTCTTTTTCAATTGGTCACTCGCTAATGTAAGCATTTTACCACTGCCAAAATCTCCTGATTTTAACCGCTCATAAAACCAAACATTTCGCCGAGCAAAAATAACATCCGCTATTATTTTGGCACTTACGAAAAAGACATAGATAAATTTGGAAATTTCACCCAAACCGATTATATTTACACCCCGGCAGGATTAACTGCAATGGTAAAGAATGGAACATTGTACTATGTTCATACCGACAATTTAGGCTCCATTCAAGCCATAACAGACGAAAATAAAAACATCGTCAGCAGTTATTATTACACCCCATGGGGTGGCAGGGTATTGCTCAGCGGAGCAAATATCACCGACAGAGGCTATACGTTTCACGAACATTTGGAACCGTTCGGGCTGATCAACATGAACGGGCGAGTATGCGATCCCGTGTTGGCACGCTTCCTCAGCCCTGACAATTACGTGCAAGCACCCGACTTCACCCAGAGTTTCAACCGTTACAGCTATTGCCTGAATAACCCGTTTAAGTATACTGATCCGGATGGTGAGTTTTGGCATATTATTGTTGGAGCACTTATCGGCGGAGTAGTCAATCTAATTGCAAATTGGAACAACTGTGAAGGTTTTTGGCAATATGTTGCGGCTTTTGGAGCAGGAGCAGCGACTGCTGCAACTGGAGGTGCTGCAGGTGCCACATGGGTAGGTATTGCAGGAGTTTCGGCGGCCGGAAGTGCAGCAATAATGGGAACTAATAGTGTCATAGCCCAAACAGGTCATAATTTTTCAGGAATGGGAAATGTTGACTGGGGACAGGTTGGAATTAGTTCCGCTATTGGATGTGTGTCTGGTTTTGCAGGTGGTGCTGCTGGATATTGGGCTGCAAATTCTTCAATGTTAGTAAATGGTATCAATAGTCCTATTTTAAGATCCGCTGTTGTTTCACCACTTGCTGCAGGTGCTGGACACATTGCAGGAAGAACTACCGCCAACCTTTTTGCCGGTCAGAATCTTAGCGATGCTTTTGCAAATTCCTTTAATGGCTTAGGATCGAGCATGATCGTTGGCGGCGCAATGGGCGTTGCTTCTACTGTTGCCGTAAATTATGCCAATAATGTAAATCCATGGACAGGAAAAAATTTGACACAGGCTACACCAAAAACAATTTCAATATACAGAGCTGTTTCAACTGACGAATATAAAAACATTAATAGTAATGGATTAAGACCTAATCCAGATGGTAGTGGTTATCAAGAAGGTAAGTTATTTTATAAATCATACCAAGATGCTGTAAATAACACTTCAGCATATGATGCTGCATTTGGACAGAAGTCTATTATTATAAAAATAGATGTTCCTTATAATATTTCGCAAAATTTTAATTACTTCCACATGGATGGTTATGATGTTATCTATATTAGCACTGTTGATTTGCCGTCTGTAAATAATGTAATGACTATCAATAAACCTTAGTTTATGCAATTATTGAGAATATTAGCAGATTTAACGTTTTATTCCAGCAATATAATTGGGAAAGATAGAACTTACTTTAATGGGTATCGACCTGCTTTTAAAATCAGAGAAGATATGTTTAATTCTGGTCAAATAGAGTTTATAGGCCAAGATAAAACTATTTCAGGAAGTAAAAACATAAAAGCTTATATAATTTTTTCGCACGGTGACTTGTTGCTGGATTTTATAACTATTGGTCAACGTTTTACATTTGGAGAGGGTTCAGAAACTTTAGGTGAAGGTATTGTGTTAAATATACTATAGCAATGTTTACCTGACCCGAGTGGGGAGTTCTTCTGGTCAATTATTACTGGGATTGTGAACTTTGTATTAATCGCTTTATTTAAAGGTGGATTAGACCTAACAAGCAAAAGCGTCAGACAAAAACGTCTGGAGCGATTTCGATCCTACTGCCTCTTGGTCAAAAACGAATAAAGCATGGAAAATAAACATGGGATTATTTAAAACAGATCCGAACAAGAATTTTGGAGAAAAAGTGTGGAAATTTATCTCTCGATTTACCTGGCAAGTCCCTCAAACTGTACTTCATTTTGGTTCAATTCTTCAGGAGGAGGTACTCAATATATGTTTGATAATAATATCAATTACCTGTTAGAAAATGGTTATATAATAAGAGTCCCGTAAATGAATATTAAACAATTAAAAAGAGAGTTAAAAAAACAGCTTAAAAAGGAGAAATATCCAAAAACTTTTATCTATTATAAATGGGATTTACTAAAATTTAAGCATGCTAAATATTTTGAGCTTTTGCTTCCTACGGAAAGTTACTGCCTGGAAGAAAAAAATAATAAATGGGAAGTTTATTATATTGAAAGAGGCACTAAGTTATATATAAAAGAATTTAGTAGCGAAAATGAAGCTTGTGAATACTTTTATAACTGGATAATGCAAAGAAATAGCAGATAACAAAAAGCTGGGTAATCCGGCATTAGTCTTATATTGCTGCTACATTTTTTTGAAAGAAATCCTTAAACTTTAATTGGTGAGCATTTTCCCATTAGCTATAAAACGGTCAGAGTATTAGCGTTGAACCGGCCTGCCGGAAGTTACGCCGCCCAGCGCTACTATTTTCCTGTAGCCTTCCTAAAAAAATCGCCAGCCGGTTGTTCCGCTCTTGTTCGGCGTAGCCTCCCGCCTACGTCGTAAGTAAAAAAAATCTCCAGATTTTAATCGTTGATAAAACCAAACATTTCGCCGAGCAAAAATAACATCCGCTATTATTTTGGCACGTACGAAAAAGACATCGATAAATTTGGAAACATCACCCAAACCGATTATATTTACACCCCGGCAGGAGTAATTGGTACTGATCAAATGGCAGGTCATGCAGTAAATGTAGTTTCGTTTAAAGTGGCAGATAAGTTAAATTGGTTTGGTGGTGGTTTTACGCCATTTCTAAAAATGAATACAGTAAGTGTTTGGGATCCTCTTTCTGCATCTGTAAGAAGATTGACAGAAGAAATTCTTAAGTTAGAATTTATAAAATATTAAAAGATGAAAACAAGAATCGTCATAATTTTTTCATTAGTTTATTTTTCTTTTTTGCAAATCTATGCACAAGAGTGTATTTCAATCTTTGTTGAAGATATACAAAAACAGAGTTTTAACTTAAAGATTAATGAAAAGAAAGCTGTAAAACAGTTTATGAAAGTAGGATACAAAGTTCATCCTAACTATAAACTTCAGGATAGCAATGTAATTGCTAAGCCGATTTATAGTATTTTCAAAAAAAAACATTATCCTCAGAAGATGAATGACATAAGGAATATATTATGTTATTTAGATACCAAACGATTATATATAGATGAAATTTACTTTTATAAAGATTCTGTGTTCTATGGTTCTGCTGATGGTGCATATTCAAATTATCCAGATCAGGTTATTGGGAAATCTGATTTTGGTGTTAAATTAGCGTCTATTATTTTAAAAGAGAACCCTGATTTGATATTTACTATTGGACAAACAAATGGGTATTATTTATTTTTTAAAAATAATCAACTAAATGTATATTCAATGTTTTACAACAAAGAAAAAAAGTTTATAAAATATGAGATTGATGACTTTATAAATAAATATATGGATGAGTTTGACTTAATTATTGGAACAGATTATTCACCACCAATATACTGTAGATAATCAAAAGTGAATGTATCAGATTTGTCATCACATAAGATAATGAACAAATAGTGGTAATGTATCGTATCTCCACGCTGCCGTACGAACCTTTCGTGTGGTACTGTGAAATTGATTTTGTCCCGTAAGGACAACCTTTTGGTAGAAAAAGGCAACGAACAAAAAAAATTCCGTAGGAATGACCATCTGACAAAAATTTTATGATAAAAAAATGACCGCCCCGACGGGGCTATGTAAAATAATTGCATGATTATTCTCTACCATAAGCATGCTTCGATGGAGCATATGAAATGAAATTAACGCGCAGGGATGACCTTCTGCTTAATGCATTACTCGTGATTGCATTGTTATTTTTAAAAAATCAACTATCTTTGAAACTTGAGTAGAAATTATAAATTTCATAATCCTGAAGAAGTATATTTTGTAAGTTTTGCATTTGCAGAACGGATAGATGTGTTTACAAGGAATGAGTATAAAGATATACTACTTGAAGGTCTATGATATTGCCCGTAGTTGGCAGCTCTGGATTTGAAGTTATTTTTGATCAGTCCATACCTGCTAAATATTTATATAAAATAAATTTATGCAACAGTTTAGAATAACCATATTATTGATTTCAACTACTTTGTTGTTGTGTGCCTGTCCAGGTAATACAGGACAAAAGTTTATTTATATAGTGAATAAATCAGATAAGAAAATTTCTTTTCAAGTTCTCAAAAACAAACAGGACACAACATTCTATTGTTCCAATACAGGAAGAACCATTCTTTTCGATGTGGAAAGCAACTCAACATTTCAACTTGACAATGGCGATGATTATTCAGGCTGGGATACCGATTTGAAAACATTAACGGTTTTCATAGTAGACGGAATACTTTATAATGAATATTGGCAACAGCCTTGCGATACAATCCGCAAATATGTACCTGTTTTGCATACTTATCGGCTAACATTAGCAGATTTGCAACAGATGAACTGGACGGTAGTTTATCCTCCGGAAAAATAACGCCGCACGCTGCCGCACGAACCTTTCGTGTGGTGCTGTGAAATTGATTTTGTCCCGTAGGGACAACCTTTTGGTAGAAAACGGCAACGAACAAAAAAATTCCTTAGGAATGGCCATCTGACAACAATTTTATGATTAAAAAATGACCGCCCCGACGGGGCTATGTAAAATAATTGCGTGATTATTCTCTACCATAAGCATGCTTCGATGGAGCATATGAAATGAAATTAACGCGCAGGGATGACCTTCTGCTTAATGCATTAGTCGTGATTGCATTGTTATTTTTAAAAAATCAACTATCTTTGAAACTTGAGTAGAAATTATAAATTTCACAATCCTGAAGAAGTATATTTTGTAAGTTTTGCATTTGCAGAACGGATGGATATGTTTACAAGGAATGATGTTGATTTACAATTTTTGTTACACGAAAGAATTTGTGCGGCAGCGTGAGGACGATCTTATTCCGACCCAAAATTTCCCATTATAAATTTCTTACCATCTTACCGGAATGTGATTTTCGTGAAGAAATTTTTTCAAGTCGGGAATATCAATTTCCCGATAATGAAAAATACTGGCAGCCAGCGCAGCATCGGCTTTTCCTTTTTGAAAAACATCGACAAAATGTTCCATCTTCCCTGCCCCACCACTGGCTATTACCGGAACATTTACCGATTCGGATACTGAACAAGTAATATCCAAAGCAAAACCATCTTTCGTACCATCGTGATTCATGGAAGTCAGCAAAATTTCTCCGGCTCCCAACGCCACAGCTTTTTTTGCCCAGTCGAGGGTTTTAATATCAGTTGGAATTCTTCCACCATTCAAAAAAACATACCATTCGCCGTCGATATATTTGGTGTCGATGGCCAATACTACACATTGACTTCCAAACTGTCGTGCCAATTCGGAAATTAACCAAGGATTTTTTACGGCTGCCGTGTTGATAGAAATCTTATCTGCTCCGCACGAAAGTAGCAGCGATACATCTTCCACACTGGAAATGCCGCCACCGACCGTAAAGGGAATATTGATTTTACGGGCAATGCGTGCTACCAATTCCGAAAGCGTTTTGCGTTTTTCGTTCGTGGCCGTAATATCCAAAAAGACCAACTCATCCGCTCCCCTTTTAGCGTACCAATCGCCCAACTCTACAGCATCACCAACTTCCTTGATGTTCTCGAAATTAATTCCTTTTACGGTTTTCCCATCTTTTACATCCAGACAGGGAATAATGCGTTTCGCCAACATAAATTTTTTATGACAGTTTAAAAATTTCTTCAGGATATTGAATATCCACCAAATATAATCCTTCTGCCGGAGCCGACATGCCTGCTTTGCTGCGATTTCCGGCTTTAATTACGGAACAAAATTCTTCAATGGTCATTTTGCCTCTTCCCACCTCAAAAAGCGTTCCCACAATGGCTCGTACCATATTTCGCAGAAAACGGTCGGCCTGAATGGTAAACACCCATTCATCTTCCACTTGATTCCAATGTGCAAAATGAATATGGCAAATATTGGTTTTAACATCCGTATGCAACTTGCAAAAACTCCCAAAATCCTGATAATTGCGTAGCATTTCTGATGCCTTGTTCATCGTTTCAAAATCCAATTCGGCAAACAGGCGGGTGGCCAGCTCACGTTTGAAAACATCTTTATGAAAAACCACATGATATTCATACCGCCTGAAAACGGCATCGAAACGGGCATGAGCGGTAGGTTTTACTTCAACAATTTTATAAACCGCTATATCCGGAGGCAAAAAACTGTTGAGATGCAATAAGAACCTTGAAAAATCGCTGATCTCATTTTCGTAATCAAAATGTGCCACCATGCATTTGGCATGAACACCGGCATCGGTTCTACCGGCACCAACCAAATTAATATCCGTTCGCAAAATGGCACTCAGCGTTTTTATCAATACTTCCTGAACCGAAATACCGTTGGGCTGGCACTGCCAACCGTGATAGGCCGTTCCTTTGTAAGAAATATAAATAAAATACCGCCTTCTCACGCCAAAAAACTGAATAGTTCAGAAAATAAGAAAAACTTGCAATTATCACGAAAACAATTTTTCAATTTTTTCGGCATAGTATTCCTCAATAACGTTTCTTTTCAATTTTAAAGTTGGCGAAAGGAATCCGTTTTGTGGAGTCCATTCTTCGGCAACCAACTGAAAACGTTTTATTTGTTCAAATTCGCCAAGAAAATTGTTGTAATGCTTCACTTCATCCCGAAAACGTTTTATTACGTGCTCGTTTTCAATCATTTCTTCCGGACTGCCACAAGGAATTTTATGGTTTTCGCACCACGATTTTAAATACTCGAAACTTGGCGAAATGAGTGCAGCAGGGAATTTTTTGTTTTCACCCACAACAATCATGTTTTCTATAAACGGAGATTCTGCAAATTTTGTTTCAATGGCTTCGGGATTCACATATTTACCGTTTGAAGTTTTAAAGAGGCTTTTTATTCGTCCGGTAATAATCAGTTGGCCTTCAGGTGTAAATTTTCCTATGTCGCCGGTATGAAACCAACCATCAGGGTCAATAACGCTGGCGGTCAACTCGGGATCTTTGTAATATCCCAGCATCACATTGTGCCCCCGACAAAGAATCTCGTCCTGATCGCCAAGTTTAACTTCAACTCCGGGAATTGGCAGTCCCACCGTCCCAAATTTTCTGCCGTTTTTTACCCGCTGACTGACAGCAATCACAGGAGAAGTTTCCGTTAAGCCATAACCTTCAAACACCGGCATGCCGATAGCCGAAAAAAACGAAGCCATTTGTGGTTGCAGAGCCGAACCGCCGGAGACAACAATATCGAAATTTCCTCCAATGGCTTCTCTCCATTTGGAATAAACCATTTTGTCGAAAAATTTATGCAATTTTTTGCTCCACCAGCTCATGCCTTCCAACTGATATTTATTGGCAAAATGTACGGCTCTGTAATAAATAAATTTACTGATAGTCGGCAACTTTTTCCCTGCCATGTAGAGTTTGTCGTACATTTTTTCCAGCACGCGCGGCACAGTGGCCATGATGTTGGGATTCACTTCTTTAATATTTTCGCCGATGGTTCCCAAATTTTCGGCATAATACACCGAAATTCCGAGATACTGATACAAATAAACCAGCATTCGCTCGTAAGCATGACAAAGCGGGAGAAAACTCAAAGCAACTTTAACCCATTCGGCCGGAATCTGGTGCAAACTTAAAATCTGATTGACAATATTGCTGTGAGAAAGCATAACACCTTTGGGATTTCCAGTGGTTCCTGAAGTATAAACAATGGTTGCCATATCGCCCGGTTTCTGCATAGCTTTAAGCTGTTGCAATTTTTCGGGAGCAGGATTTTCTCTTCCCAACTGAATAAGCTGTTCCAAAAAAGGAAGACCCGTACCTTGATCTACAAAAGTATAAACGTATTTCAACGACTTTATTTCGGGCAAAATAGGCATTACCTTCAGTCGCAATTCCTTGCCTTCGATAAAAATCATTTTCATTTCGGAATGATTCAAAATATATCGATAATCATCCTGACTAATGGTAGCATAAATAGGAATCGATATGGCTCCAATTTGCATGGCTGCAAAATCGAGCATATTCCACTCGGGACGGCTATTGCTCACAATGCCTATGCGGTCGCCCGGCTCGATACCGAGTTTCAGCATTCCATAACTGATTTGATTGGTCAAATCCACATATTCCTGAATGCTGAATTTGCGCCATTTTCCTTCGCGTTTGCAGGCAAGGGCAGCATCCTGATTCGGAAATTTTTCCAAATAACGATCCAATATATCATATAAACGACTGATTTCCATGATATTGATTTTTAAAAATTATTGAAAAACAATGGTTCTGTTTTTATAAGTAAGAATTTTACGGTTAATGTGCTTTTCTACAGCAGCCGAAAGTACGATTTTTTCCAAATCGCGACCCTTGCGAATCAGCTCTTCCACATTGTCCTTGTGAGAAATATGGGTTACATCCTGCGAAATAATAGGCCCCGCATCCAAGTCTTCGGTAACATAATGGCCTGTTGCACCAATAATTTTCACTCCTCTTTCATAAGCAGCATGATAAGGTTTGGAACCTGCAAAAGCCGGCAAAAAAGAATGATGAATGTTAATAATTTTATTGGGATAGTGTTGAATAAATTCGGGCGATAAAATCTGCATATAACGGGCAAGTACACAAAAAGTTACTTTTTTCTCCTTCAACAGTTGCAATTCCAGTGCTTCCTGTTCTGCCTTATTCTTTTCATTGATGGAAAAAGTATAAAAATCTATTCCAAAACGTTTGGCAACCGGCTCCAAATCTTTGTGGTTGCTGATTATCAAAGGAATTTCCACTTTCCATTCTCCAGCGGCATAACGAGCCAGCAAATCGTAAAGACAATGGGACAACTTGGAAACAAAAATAGCCATGCGCGGCACTTCATCAGCAAAATACAATCTGAAAATCATTTCAAATCGAATAGCAATAAGTGTGTTGAAATATTCTTCGATCTTTTCCCTCGGAATCTGAAAATCTTTCAAATCCCATTCCACACGCATAAAGAAGACCTTTTCTTCTTTGTTGACGTACTGATCAAGATAAAGTATATTTCCCTGATGACGGTTGATAAATTCGGTTACAGCAGCTAAAATACCGGGCCTGTCGGGACAATGTATCAACAAGATAGCGGTATTATCATTTCCCTTCATAAAGATTCTTCAAATTTTTTTAGTCTGCAAATATAATACTTTTTGAGGAAAAATGTTTTCGAGACTTCTGTACAAACATTGACCTGTGAAATATTGAAATGTGTATTCTCGTTCTGTGCGGTAACTTCCAAACAAAGAAAATAATGGAAGAAAATTCAAAAAACTTCACAAAGATATTGCAGATATTAAAATTTAGCGTAACTTTGCACCGCAAATTTCACCGAACAACAACGGTTGTTGAGTCCGAAATAAAAACAGGAAAGCAGAAAAGAATTTAAAAGAAATTTGTGAAAAATAAATTTTTGGTGCGTTAGTTCAGTCTGGTTAGAATACATGCCTGTCACGCATGGGGTCACGGGTTCGAGTCCCGTACGCACCGCAAAAGCAACCTTTAAGGGTTGCTTTTTTGTTTGATATGATCAATAAGTGTTTTAAATACAGCCGTTTTCTATTCTGCTAAACAATTTTTCGCCCAGCACTTCAATTTTGCCGGTTTTATCAATCTTCAGCCAAAATTTATCAATCTGCACCGGGGTACACATTTTTACCAGCTTGTAGGCGTAAATTAAAAAACCATCCGAAGTTTGTTTGATACCAGAAGCCGGATCTCCAAAAATAAAATAGTAACCATTCAAATATGCCCAAAAAACTGCATCTCCTTTGCTGTCTATTTCGCCCAGAAAACTTAACACTTCCGGAAGATTTTCCAAAAAACGATAATCTGTTCCATCATAAGTCAAAATGTTGAAAAACAAACAAATATCTCCGTTTGAATTGTTTATGCCCTTGCCTGAAGAAGAAAATAACGAATCCGAATAAAATTTTTCTCCCTTAGAAAAACAACTTCATAATACCGTGAATGGGTACATAAATTTCTTCTTATTTCATCAGAATATAATTTATTTTTTAATGGTTTGATGGAACCCACATGTCTGAATATTATATTCATTCGTGTTTGTGTATGCAATAAATGTGGGTTTCTTATCTGAATATCATCTGTCTTTTTTACACTTGGTGGTAAGAAACGTTGCCGATTGCAGGGCTGTGAAACTATCCCCTCTAACTGACCTTGCCAGCGGGAACTGAGCTTGCAAATTGCACTAAAACCGCTATGTTTTATGACCGCTTCTTGGCGGCAGGTTTTCATTGTCTTTCAGTCTTTTTTTTCTATCTGCTGTGTCGTTTCTCTCTGCCGTGCGTTGGGACAGGCACATTCTCTGGCAAGCCTTTGGATTGAGCATTGGCTTGTGTAGGCTTGCAAATGTACTTACGACAATGAGCTGGCAGTTCATATCAATTATTTATTTGTCAATTCGTTGGCAATCATTTCGGCTTGTTTCAACACCGTTTCTGTTGCGAGCATTTGCATATCGGGCGGATAACCGTATTTTCTTAACAGTCTTTTTACCGAAACCTTCAATTTTGCTTTGGCACTTTCTTTAATGGTCCAGTCGATAGTGGCATTCTGTCTGATGGTTTCTGTCAAGGCAACGGCCAATTCACGCAATTTGTCTTTTTGCATGAGTTCCCTTGCACTGTCGTTACTGGCCACAGCCGTATAAAAAGCATATTCAAAATCTGACAATCCCATTTCGTGGGCTTCCTTGTCCATTTCCACAATCTCCTTACTCAGTCTGATCAGTTCCTCAATAACTTCGGCTGCGGAAAGTATTTTATTGTGGTATTTCTTGATGGTGTCTTCCAACATTTCCCTTAGAGTTCGGCTTTTCACCAGGTTCTTTTTGGCTCTTGATTTAATTTCATCGTTCAATATTTTTTTCAAAACCTCCAAAGCAACATTTTTATGCTCCATCCCCTTCAACTCCATCAGAAATTCTTCCGAAAGAATGGAAATATCCGGTTTTTTCAATCCGGCGGCATCAAAAACATCGATAACCGGTTCAGTCACCAAAGCTTTGTCGATTACTTGGCGAATGGTCGTTTCCATTTCTTCATCCGTTTTGCCCGAGTCCGAGCTTTCAAATTTCACCAAACGTGCTTTCACCGCCTGAAAAAATGCAATCTCGTCCTTAACATCCAACGCCTGCTCGTGAGGTATGGCTATGGCAAAAGCCTTCGACAAGGCAGTTACTTCGTTGATGTATCTTTTCTTTCCATCCTCCAAACCCAAAATATGTTCTTCGGCAGCCAAAATAATGGACAGTTTTTTGGAAGTATCGGCTTCGAAATATTCTTCGTAATGAAAACCATGATACATATTGGAAACCACTTCCAATTTTTCCAACATCAATTCAACAGCCTGTTCCTGTAAAATAGTCGGGTCGCCCTTACCTCCGGCATCGGAATAAAACGAAAGGGCTTTTTTCAAATCAGACGCAATGCCCAGGTAATCTACAATTAAACCTCCCGGTTTGTCTTTGTAAACACGATTGACCCTCGCAATGGCTTGCATTAGGTTGTGTCCCTTCATGGGTTTATCGATGTACAGCGTGTGCAGACAAGGAACATCAAAACCCGTGAGCCACATATCGCAAACAATAACGAGTTTAAGCTCATCATTCGGGTTTTTCATCCGGTCGGCCAACATGCGGCGTTCCTCTTTGGTGGTATGATGTTTTGAAATTTTCGGGCCATCGGATGATGCAGATGTAATAACCACTTTAATAGCTCCCTTGCTCAATTCATCCGAATGCCATTCAGGTCTGAGTTTTATGATAGCTTCGTACAAATCGACTGCAATACGGCGACTCATGGTAACGATCATCCCTTTGCCTTCAAAAACAGTTTGTCGTTGTTCAAAATGTTCAATAATATCTTTGGCTATCTGATTTATTCTGTTTTCACTGCCAACCAACGCTTCCAACTGAGTCCATTTGGCTTTGGCTTTTTGTGTATCGGTGAAATCATCTTGGTCGAGTTCTTCGTCCAATTCATTTATTAAAGTCTTTCCTTCTTCACTCAGATTTACTTTTGCCAGACGGCTTTCGTAATAAATACGAACCGTTGCCCCATCTTCCACAGCTTGGACTATGTCGTAAATATCCACATAATTTCCGAAAACAGCCGGCGTGTTTACATCAGTATTTTCAATCGGCGTACCCGTAAAACCCAAATACGTTGCATTGGGCAACGCATCACGCAAATATTTGGCAAAGCCATAAACAACTTTTTTACCGATTACCTCCCCCTTTTTGTTTTTATCATCAATGGCTTTGGCTTTAAATCCGTATTGGGTGCGGTGAGCTTCATCGGCAATGACCACAATGTTTTCGCGATCGGAAAGCAATTCGTAAACATTGCCTTCATCGGGCTGGAACTTCTGAATGGTAGTAAAAACTACACCACCTGAACCCACTTTTAACAGCTCTTTCAGATGATTTCTATCTTTGGCTTGTACCGGTTCTTGTCGCAAAAGTTGTTTCGAAGCGGCAAAAGTATCGAAAAGCTGGTCGTCCAAATCGTTACGGTCGGTAATTACCACAACGGTCGGATTATCCATTGCCAACACAATTTTGCCGGTAAAGAAAACCATCGAAAGCGATTTACCGCTACCTTGCGTGTGCCAAACCACGCCACCTTTGCGGTCGCCTACAGATTGTTTTTTTACACTTCTAAGTCCGTAACTTTCGGGCGATTCTTTGACATAGGTGTTTTCGTGAGAAACGGTGTCTTCGAGAACCTCTCTTTCGCTGCCTTCGAGAGCCTCAGGCAGCGAAATTACTATGGTGTCTGAGGTTCTCGAAGACACCGTATATCCTGCTGCCCTCAACGTCGATTCAACAGCCCGGTTCACCGCATAATATTGATGGTAGGCTGCCATCTTTTTAACGGTATTTATGGTAATAATTCCCGTTGCGGGATCTTCTTTTTTCGTTTTTTCAAAAACAATGAAATGACGCATCAAGTCGATTAACGTCTCCTTATTGAGCATACCCTCAATAAGAGTTTCCAATTGACTAATTAAATACGAAGCTTCAACTTTCCCGTCGGATGTTTTCCATGCCATAAAACGGCTGAATCCCGAAGAAATAGTACCCGCTTTGGCTTCCAACCCATCGGAAATAATCACAAAGCCATTGTACGTGAAAAGTTTTGGGATTAACGCTTTATAAGTTTCTATTTGTCGAAATGCCGAACGAATAGACGCATTTTCATCAGCTGCGTTTTTCAGCTCAATGACAACCAGGGGAATGCCGTTAACAAACAAAATGATATCGGGCCGTCTGTTATGGTTGTTTTCCACAACGGTAAACTGATTGACAACCAAAAAATCGTTATTATACGGATTTTTAAAATCAATCAGCCAAATCAGGTCGCCCCGATCCTCGCCATCCACCCGCTTTGAAACAGGAATACCTTCAGTCATAAACCGGTGAAAAGTTTCGTTATTCGTCAACAATTCCGGTGAGTGAATGCGTTGGATTTCTTTTATGGCATCTTCCAGCGTATCGGCGGGCATGTTTCTGTTGATACGTTTTAGTGCTTTGCGTAAACGATCGATCAATAAAACCTGTTCGTAGCTTTCCCGTTTGTCGTGCATTGAGCCTGTCGAATTGTCGCCGTCAGGGGCAATATCGGGACCATAAACCGCTTCGTAACCAAGTTTTTCCAGTAACTCGATAGCAAATTCTTCTATGCTATTTTCGGTCATGCGTATCATTCTTCAATGGTTTCAGTTGTTATAAAGGCATTATATTCATTTTTATATGCTTGATTATCCACATAGAAAAGAATTTCACTTGCGGGATAAGAATAATTACCCATTTCAAACTCTCCGAACAAATTATCCCAAAACTCGTTGAATTCTTCTGCTTCGTAATAATCCAAAGTTTCATCAATTGACTCAGCCGGCTTTCTTGGGTTTTCATTTTCAAAATTTCGTATGAGAAAGCAAGAAACTATTTCAATTGACGATATTAAAAATTCGTTGGTCAAGAAATCCATATTTTGATTTCTTCTCTCAAGTTCATCAAGGGATTTACCATGAGAAGTTGAGCCGATAGAAGTTCGCAGATTTCCAATTTGTTGAGCAATGGCAGATAATGAAGCCGCAATAGTATTTATGGGATCTCTCTTTTCAAAACCAATCGCTTCAAATGAAATTTTGACGAGTTTATTTATACTTTCATTACCTATCAACACAACGCCTTTTTCTTTACAAATTTGTTTTGCAATACTTTCAAGAAGGGCTTTTGAGTTTTCAACGCAAAGGCTGAAATCCGATTCAATATAGATTTCTATTCTCTCAACATAAATTGAAAGAACTGCCCAGCGCCCATATTGCTCTATTACTTTTTTAAGCTTTTTCATCAATTAGGGACCAATCCGATTTTTAAACCTAATTTATCTCTGAACTCCACAGGTATATCATTCCAATGCTCGGCCAAAATATCTACCAACTGTTCGCCATTGATTAATCCAATGCGTGGAAACCCCTGCTCAACAGCAATTTTTTTGGCTGCTTCTTGGTAATCGGCAGTAGTAATAAACGCACCTTGTCCGCCTGCAGGAATGTTAGCCCTTAGTGCTTTTACAACATTTGCATTTATTTTTGAACCGAGCTTGTATCGTTTGGCTTGTACAAATAATTTGATTTTAGCCATATTTTCTACATTTAACTCACCTGTAGCATCCACGCCACCATCACCTACTTTACCTTTATGTTCCGATCCTTCAAAACCAAGAGCATTTAAAATATGTGTGATCAGAATTTCGAATTCTTGGTCGTCAAGTTCCAAAATTCTATCCAGTACAGAAGTGTAATAATCAAATTCCACTTTCTTTTCACTTTCCGGTACCAGTTCAGGCTTGCCAATGGTTGTGAAAAAGTTCTTTTTATGGCTGATGCAAAAAACGGTGAGCGACGAACGGATAGTATTCTGAAAAGGAACGGAAAACTGACTCCGTTGAATGGGCTCTTTGTGCCATTCCACTTTTTTCCGGTGCCGATAAGGACAACCATCTGCTCCATCTGAAAAATAATAGGGATTTTCCTCCACAATGCCGTAATAAATAAATTCTGTGTCCAGTGCCGGAGTAATTACATAATCCCCTGGTTTTATTTCTAAAAGAAAACGGGCAATTTGTCCCACCTGCTGACCAATCACTACATTGCTGGTGTCTTTCGGATATTCTTTCTTGTATAGCGTGTATAGCTCATCACGACTGGCTATCGCAGACAAATCATTATTCGGCAACCAACCAATAGCTACGTAGCCACCATCAATAAATTGTTTAGTATAAGTGCCAAATTCTGCTCTTACACAGTATAGTTCAATATTTTCAGTATTCGTTTTTTCCATAGTCTTAAAATTTAACAGTTATCTCTCCACTCATTAACTTTGGCAACAACATGTCTCGTAATGATGTGAGTGTACGGATTTGAGTTTGTTATTTCTTATAATTTTGATTAATTAATGGCTCTATTTTCAAGGTAATTTCTTTAAGTTTTTATTTAATATTTGTAACATAAATTCAGCTCCGTAGGAGCAAACACCTTTGTAGCAATTTGCATTTTGGAAGAAGCCAAGCCCCATAGGGGCGATACCTTTAGTCGTTAAATTGGAATAAATATTTTTCATCATATTCAATCTCAAATTTACGCAAAAATTCCATATATTCTTCTTTAAATGTTTTTTTACGGTGATGTTTCGGCTGGTTTAAAATATAAATTACTACCACATTCAATTGTGAACGACTGTATGTAAATGCTCCATATCCTTCCTGCCATTCGAATTTTCCCGGTATCCATTTATTGTCATTGATAAATTTCGACGCATTGGCTTTGATGTCTCTTGTTAAATCTGAAAGAGATTGTGAAGGATGAAGCCCTATCAACACATGGCAATGGTCGGGATTGCAATAAATAGCCAATGGTCGGGATTGTTTATGTGTAATGATGCCACAAATGTATCTTTCTATCTGTTCCCGATGGTTTTCAGCAATAAGGTTTTGACGGTCTTTTACAGCAAATACAATTTGCACCAATAATTGTGTATAGGTATTAGCCATGTTTGATTGTTTTAGATGCCGCCCCTACGGGGCTGAGTGTGCGGTGTCGTTATTTGTTTTTACAGAGGTTTCGTCCCGATGGGACTCCACTCTTATCTCCCCGCTCATCAGCTTGGGCAATAGCATGTCTCGTAATGATGTGAGTGTACGGATTTGAATTTTATTTTGATTCACTTTCTGAAATAAAAATTTTACTTGATTGTGAAATTTAATAACAGAATTTTCATCTGGCATTATATACTTTAAATCAAATAATAAGGTTTTATAATCAAGGTTTTTTATACCTGAACTTCCATTTTCAAGATTAAAAAATTCATCTTGATTATAAAGATATTGAATGTAACAGTAAACAAAAAAAGAATATTCTGGTTTCTTGATTCTTATCATCCTACAGAAATTCGAAAATACCAAAGGATAGTCGAACAAGGCTTTAACTTGATTATCTATATAACAAATTCTACCTGTTGACTGGTTCTCAGTACCTCCTGAAACTTCAATTATCAAATCACCTTCTTTTGGGTAAATCGATTGAAATTTTTTTTCTTTGATGAATCGAATTGGAGTCTTATTTGGTAATCCTATATTCAAATCGGCTATATCTGTGCCCCTAAGACAACAAACAGCTTTAGTGAATTCACCTTCTATTGATTCTTTCCCCCAATCACCACCGACTGTTTCAAGTATCCATTTTTCAAAAGTTTCTTCTTCCCACTCCTCTTTTGCTTCCCCTTCGTCAGGCTCAGGACGGCGTTCAATAAACCACTGGCGAAAAAGTGTTTCGGCCATTTTTTCGAGCGTAGCGTTTTGGCGGTGAAGCAGGTCTATTTTATCATCGAGGCTGGAAAGAATGGAGGCTATGGCTTTTTGCTCATCTATATCCACTGGCATTTTAATAATTAAATCATCGAAACATGCTATTGGAACTCTCTGTCTTCCGGATGTGCCATCCAAATTAATCTCTGCATGTGATCGTACATCATCCCATCTCGATAAATAAAAAATGAAATCTGTGTCGGAAACATTTCTTTTCCCTCTAAAAACGATAAACTCCGTAGAACCTAACCCAACATTATTTTTTAATCCTCTGACTTGACAAATTTTTCCATTCTCAAGACAAGGTGTTATTCTGGCAAAAAGAGTATCATAATTTTGGAATTTTGAACCATTCCCTTTTTTTCTTTCAGAACTCGGAAAACAAAATTTTTCGCTTTCATTTAAATCTTTCATTTCAACATACGAAATACATTCATCTGAAGGCAAAGTTACATTAGGATTGATTTCGACAAAATCTGAAAATTTATATTCTTTCCACTCACTCATTGGTATTCATTTTTAGATGGGATGACGGTGTCTTTGAGAGTTTCTTTGTCGCTGCCTTCGAGAGCCTCTCTTTCGCTGCCTTCGAGAGTTTCTTTGTCGCTGCCTTCGAGAACCTCAGGCAGCGAAATTGCTCTGGTGTCTGAGGTTCTCAACACTTCGGTGTCTGAGGCACTCGATATTTCGGTGTCTGAGGTTCTCAATACTTCGGTGTCTGAGGTTCTCGAAGACACCGTAGTTTCTTTGTGGTTGAGGTTCTCTAAACCACCACTATTTTTCAAATCTCTATAGGCGACAGCTAATTGCGGCAACAATTCAGGATTTCCATTTATCAACGCTTCTTTCTTCTTTCGGCTCCATCCCTGCACCTGTTTTTCACGATAAAACGCTTCATCAATTCTCGAATATTTTTCGTAATACACCAATGTTACAGGCAATCGTTTCTTCGTGTGATTTGCCCCTTCGCCGCTTTGATGTTGTTGCAATCGCAATTCCAAATTGGTCGTGCTTCCCGTATAATAGCTCCCGTCGCTGCATTCCAATATGTACATGTACCCTTTTTTCATTCGGTAAGTTTTATCTCAAAAAAAATGGATTTATTGTTTGTTGTCGCTTTTGGGCAATTTGGGACTTGCCTTTTCAATTTGTTTTTCTTCGGCAGCCACACGACGTTCAAGTTTTTTGATGTTTTCCCAATTTCAACCATTTTCGTGACCTCACGAAAATGATCATCGACATTGATATTCTGTATTTTACATGAGTCAACAGCTCTGCCGATTGCGACCTTAAAATTCTCCCAACGGGCATATCCCAATGCGACCATCAATTCCCGGGCAAACCAAACTCCCGCTTGTTCTCTATCGTCATCACTTGTAATAAAGTGACTAATTTCATCGAAAACTGATTGTAATTGTGAAATGCGATTTTGATCCATATTTATAGAATGATTTGATATATCCGGTCGTCAGTCATTGTCAAAAATCTTTAAGTAGGGCTCAAAAATAAAAATACGGTTGCGGCTTTGCCCGGTTAATTCCTTAAGGTAATTAAATTTTTGCATAAGTGCTACTAAATCATTAGCTGCTTTGAAACTCAGATTACACTCTTTCGCTGCCTTATCAATAGAGATAACCGGATCCTTAAATAGAAAATGAACAAGCGTATGAGCAGAATTGCTTCGCCGACCGAAATTGCTATTTATCTCTTTTTCAATGCTTTCTTTAAGTTTTAATATATTAGAAAGTGTTTCTACCGCTTTTGCAGCACTTTGTTCAATGCCTACTAAAAAATATTTTATCCATTGCAGCATATCGTTTTTGGTTCTTACATTACTTAAATTATCGTAATACAGGCTTTTATTTTTTTCGAAATACAATGATGGATAGAGTAAAGGTTTATCTAAAATACCTTCTGAAACAAGAAATAAAGTTATCATAAGACGTCCGATACGGCCATTCCCGTCTAAAAACGGATGAATAGTTTCGAATTGATAATGTGCAATGGCAATACGTATTAGCAGAGGAACGTTAATTTCATCATTATTAAGAAACTTTTCCAAATCGCTCATAAGTTCATTCACCAAGTGGTGAGATGGCGGAATAAATACTGCATCATGCAGTGAAGTACCTCCAATCCAGTTTTGGCTAGTTCTGAATTCTCCGGGTAATTTATGTTCACCCCTTACGCTTTGCAGCAGTATTTTATGCGTTTCTTTTAGTAAGCGAGAAGAAATGGGCAGTGATTTTAGTTCTTCAATAGCATTATTTAATGCCTTGATGTAATTATTTACTTCCTGCCAGTCGTCTCTACGTTCGGGATGAATTTCTTCAACCGGCAAAAGGGCTTCATCCATATTGGTTTTGGTTCCTTCAATATGGCTTGAAACAACAGCTTCTTTGGTTACATGCAATTGAATAAACAAATCAATATTGGGAACGAGTCGTGCATAAGAATTTAATTCACCCAACTTAATAGCTGCTTTTTCCAATAACAGATTCAAGGCCGGCGTTTTCCAAGTCCATTCGTCGTTAATTGTACTAGGAACAAAATATTTGTACCCTAAATTTTTCTCAAAATGTCCGGCTTGATATTTTTCAAGTTCAATCATATTTTTATCGATAAGGAAAATATAAATATCGTTATTTTACTTTTAGCGATAAAAGTAAAATATAGCTGCCTTTATTTTACTTTTCATCCATCAATTTGATTTTTGATAAATTTTCCAGAATGATTTCGTTCAATCGTGCTTCTTCTTTCAGCTGCTCTTCCAGTTCGGCTTTCAGGGCGGTGAAACGTTCGTTGAAATCGAAGTCGTCGTCGTTGTCGGGTAAACCGACATACCGACCGGGCGTAAGCACATAA
>Ga0209506_1000773_pt1 | contig 38484 bp, 32 predicted proteins | sample AD_JPNHG2_MetaG_FD_184409 | JGI IMG/M metagenome (GOLD analysis project Ga0209506, IMG submission 184409) | Active sludge microbial communities of municipal wastewater-treating anaerobic digesters from Japan - AD_JPNHG2_MetaG (SPAdes) (version 2) | ecosystem: Engineered > Bioreactor > Anaerobic...
CCTGCGGAGAGTTCTCTGGACCGACCGAATAAACACCAACTCGACCCTACGGGGCCGACTACGCGAGTTATTGAATACGCTGCAATTCACGCTCTGCGCGGCAGCGTAAAATGGCTAAACCGTACTTGTCTGTGACCTCGCCGGATTTGATGGTGAAGCTCTCGAAAAGCGGGGTATGCTCGATACCGCGGCGGATCGCGATCTCATACTCGCCCGGCGGCAAGGTCATATCCAACGGTCCCGGGACGCACCACCACATGCCGCCCTGACGGCCGGGGATGTTCGCCGGCCGCTGGCTGCTGTTGTGGCCGTTACCGTCGAATTGGCCGGTCAGATCGACGACGTTGCTCGGTTTGCGGTCGCGGTTGGTGGCTTTCGAAGTGATGCGGACCATGGCCGGCGTGGGCTTGCCGGTATCGTCGGACAAAACCGTCAACTTTAAGCGCCCAACCGGTGGCATGATTACCTCGACCAGCGTGCGAATCGGCTCGGCGCCGGGACGCCGGAACTCGACCGGCAACGTGATCCTGTTGGCTGGAAGAGTGTGCATGCCCAGCAGCACCCACGTGACGCCCGTCGGGGCGTAATCGATCCAAACGGTTTTTCCGTGTTCCGGCAATGACTCGTTGATGTCATAAGCGGAAAAGCTTCTTCCCTCCCCGCCATTGTCCACGCGCAGCAACAGCGCGCCGGTATCGCCGACCATCTCGTGGGGACCAAAGATCGAAGGGTTTACCCTGCCACCCTGCAACGAGATGCGCTTAAGGTTGGCGTTCTTTTCGAGCACAGCCGCCAGTCTGTTGTCTGCCTCTTTCTGACGCTTTCGGGCTTGTTCGCGGGTCCCGTCGTCCTTTGCGTTGCGCAATTGATTTTCCGCCTCGCGCATCTGGCGAAGGATCTCGTCAACTGCGGCGGCCTCGTCCTTCGTCAGCAAGTACGAGTGTCCTTGCAGCAGTGTAGCGGCAAAGTCCAATGCAACAGGCTTGGGGTTTTCGCGTTTGTCCTGAGCGGGCGCCGAAGCCGAAGAGAGCACCGCAAGGGCCATCGACGCGATCCAGCATTCTTTGATGATTCGTGTCATGTCTGACCTCCCGTCCGTATACGTCGGACAATGTATCGTCGAATGCCGCCGGCCATGCCGGCCGCAATCATGAGCAAGAGGGCTGCGCCGAGTCCGGCGGTCAACTTGTCCTGGCTCAAAGTGCCGGCCTGACCGGTGGAAGCCGCCGGACGTGGTGATTCGGATGTCACAATAGGGGCCGTCTGGCATAAAAGTCGAATCTCTCTGGGCCCTGTGGTCGCTTCGGTCAATGAAACGGGACCGCTAATGTCATCTGCGACCAGGCGAAACCCCTCGTCTGCGCTTGCGCTGAGCACGTCGATTCGCGGGGCCTCGGGCCAGAGTTCGTACCGCAAATGAATGCGACTGCCCGAACGCAGCCACTCAGGTGTTCTGGCGAACCAGGAAAGCCGCAACACGTGATGAGCCGGGACGACGTTTCGTGCGTCGAGAAGATCAATCTGAGGATCATACAGTGGAATAATCTCCAGGGCCCGATCATCCACGTCCAGCGTCAGAGCGTCGCGCAGCGAACCCTTCAGGCCGTCAATGTACGTTTTGAGTTCAGCCTCGGTGATCGCCTCATCGTGATTACGATCCATTCTGCGCCGCACGCTCAGCGAGGGATACTCGTGGAAGGTCAATTCGATGGTAACGTCGATATTGCGCCGGCTGATGCTGACTCTCGCGTCGTGGCGAATAAAGGTCATCAAAACGGCGTGGGCCTGAACGGGCGGCACATACCACAAGATCACGCCCGCGATCATCGTGACATGAAGGAATCGGATCGCGGATCGTCCGGACCGCGCGCCGGAAAGCATCGTTCTCAGCACGCTTGCCACGAAGTTGTTCTCCATACGACCGGCGTGTGCCCTGTTGAACACCGCCGAGATGAGCCCGGCGGCTTGTGGTTCGATGACACTCGTCTCTTTTGCCGTTGCCGGGGCGCGGTCTTCGGCCGCCGAGCGGCTCAGATGTACTCCTGGTACAGTTCCTTACTCGGGCCCGGGATCACGACCGCGGACACCAGCAGGCCCTTCTCGCGTACCACCTCGGCGGCGGCATCGACGCCTGACTGGCAATCAGCCACCGATCCGGTCATCAGTACGAATCCCTTGCCGCCGAGGGCCATGGCGATATGGATACGGAACAGGGTCACGGCCGCGGCCTTGGCGGCGGCGTCGGCGGCTTCCAGGACGCTGGCTGTGGAGAAGGTCTCGACGATACCCATGGCCTTCTGATGACCATCGCCGATCTGTACCGACTGGCCAAGGGCCGCAAAGACGCTCGGATGCACGTTGGGGATCAGGATCGAATCGATGACTCCGTCGGGAGCGGCGTTGAGGCCTGCCTCGACAGCGGCCTGAACCGCCGCCACCTGTCCGGTGACGATGTTGATGTATTTGCCGGAGCAGATGGTCCGTCCGAGCACCAGTCTCACGTCCGCTGCCTTGAGCATGGCATCCTGGACCTTGTACCCGATGCCCACGCTGGTCAGTTCAATCATTCCGATGGCTTCAAGCATGGCAGTCACGCCTCAATCACAATCGCATCCGACACTTCGCTGACCCGCCCGTTGATGCTCGCGTGGATCACGGCTCCCAACTGGTTCTCGGCCGGCTTGGCAACGACATCGCCGCGCTTGACGACATCGCCGACCTTAACGGCCGGCGCGGCAGGCGCACCGACGTGCTGCTTGAGCGGCAATCGCACTTTCCTGGTGATCAGCGAAGCTTCCAGCAGCGGTCCTTTGTTCTTGAAGTCAGCCAGGCCGAGCTTGCGGATCAGCCGTGCGATGGGCACGCGCCGGTTATTGAGGTGCAGTTCCGGCCGCGTCGCGACAGCCTCAACCTCCCACTTGCGCCCCTCGGCCATCAGCCGGCGCTTGTTCTGGACGCATACCTTGCTGGGGTCGAGGTCCTCGGGGCAGGCCATCATAGTGCACAGGTTGCATTCGCAGCAAAAAAGCGTACCAATCACATTGGCCTCGCCGACCATGCTGTACCCAAGAGAACGCATCGCCTTGTGCGGCTCGATGGGGTGACCCAGGAGATATCGCGGGCAGAACTCGGTGCAGAACGAACATTGATCACAGGCACTGGCCCCGATGCGGGCGGTGGCCTTCCAGTTGGCCCCGAGCACATAGCGCCGGGCCAGACGATGGTCCCTGGACAGAACGATGAGTCCCCCCGTGGTCTTGGTGACCACCTCGTTAAAGTCGGTGGACAACCTGCCCATCATGACGCCGCCGACCAGGGCAACCGGATCGTCGACCGTGGCCCCACCTGCCATGCCAATGACTTCTCGGAAAGTCACACCGACGGGTACCCGCACCGTGACCGGCTCAACGACGGCGCCGGCGACGGTAAGGAATTTCTCGGTTACCGGCCTGGCTCGTGCGACGTTCAGGGCGGTTTCCACGTTAGTGACCACTGCACCTACCGCGAGGGGGATTCTGCCTGGTGGGATGATCCGCTTTGTCACATCATACACGAGGATGAACTCGTCGCCGGTTGGGTAGCTGTCGGCCAGTTCGACGATCCGCATGCCCTCGGGCAGCTTGGGCTGAAGCAGTTCGATAACGTCGTGGTACTTGCCTTTGATACCGATTACGGCCTCGTGGGCCCCGACAAGTTGGCGAGCCTGGGACAGGCCGCTGATTACCTCGTCCGGGTAAGCCCGGAGCAATTCCTTGTCTTTGTGAAGAAGAGGCTCGCACTCGGCGGCGTTCAGGATGATGATCTCGGCCTTGGACCGGAACTTCACATGGGACGGAAAGCCGGCCCCGCCGGCCCCGACCACACCCCACGACTGAATCTGTTCAACTGATGCTTGTGGCATATCTCTCGTCGCCAGTGACTCTTGCCGCTCGGTTCCCCCGGCGGCGCCATAAGGTAACATGATCGCCACACAACCGCCAGTTGTCTTCGGCGGGGCTAATGCCCGCGGGCCCGCGACAGAACCGGCGGCACTTCTGGCGGCTGACCCGGTTGTCGTGAACGCAAGCCAGACGGCTTCAGCGGTCTTTCCCGAAGGGCAAACAGGCCGGCCGTTTTACGACTGGTTCATGGTCGGCCAATTCCTGCTTCACGGTGTTACCCCATCGAGGCCTTTTTAGCGGGCTTGTCCTTGTCGAGTAAGCCCGTTGAAACGGGCTGAGACCACGGAAAGGAAGAAGAACCGCAGGCGACCGCCAACCGGCCGTACAACGGCCGGCCTATCAGCCCGCCTTTGGCGGGAAAACCTGAAGGGCCTTGATCGCCCAACCTGGACCGGTCGGCATGCCCGCCCAGACTGTCACGCACCCAACGCCCTCGTCGATCCTGTTTTGGGAGGATCAGGTACCCTGCGGCTTGAGACTGGGGGGTAGCTGAAGTAACTTGTGTGATGGCGGATCGTCGCTTCACTCTCACCGGCCCTGCGCAGTAGGATTTCGCTATGAGGTCAGAATCGCGCATCTGGCCGGAAAGGACAATTCCATGTTGCAGTCGATGAGGAGTATGTGTCTGTTCGTTGCCGTCTGGCCATGTGTGATTCCCGCAGCGCTCGCAGATGAGCCAAAGGTCGAGCTCTTGTGGCCCAACGGGGCGCCCGGAGCCAAAGGGAACGAGGATGGAGACAAGCCGTCGCTGACGATCTATCTACCCCTGAAGGAGAAAGCCACCGGCGCGGCCGTGGTGATCTGCCCGGGCGGGGGATATGGCAACTTGGCGATGGACCATGAGGGGCACCAGGTGGCCCGGTGGCTCAACTCGAACGGCATCGCCGGCTTCATCCTGAAGTACCGCCACCGCGGCACGGGTTACGGGCACCCGGCGCCTTTGCAGGATGCCCAACGGGCCATCCGCATGGTTCGCAGCCGGGCGAAGGAGTGGAACATCGTTCCCGACCGGATCGGCATCCTGGGTTTCTCGGCCGGCGGGCACTTGGCTTCGACGGCCGGGACGCATTTCGACAAGGGCAATGCCGAGGCCGCTGATCCGATCGACCGGGTCAGTTGCCGGCCCGACTTCATGGTCCTGGTCTACCCGGTGATCTCCTTCACCGAACCGTTCGCCCACGCGGGCTCGCGCAAGAACCTCCTGGGCGCCGAGCCGGACCCCAAGCTGGTCGAGAACCTTTCGAACGAGAAGCAAGTCACGCCCGACACACCGCCAACGTTCCTTTTGCACACGGATCAGGATAGCGGAGTGCCTGCCGAGAACAGCGTGGCCTTTTACCTCGCCTTGCGGCGCGCCAAGGTGCCGGCCGAGATGCACATCTATGCCAAGGGCCCGCACGGGTTCGGCCTGGGAAAGAAGGGCGAAGCGGTCGCCACATGGCCCGATCGGTGTGTCGACTGGATGCGCGAGCAGGGCCTGCTTGATCGGAAATGAATCGGCTGGCATGCTTAAGACTGCAAGACAAGCAATGCCCCTTTGGCAAGCGGGTCTTGTTTGTCAGTGGGCGTGCAGGAGAAGTACGAATTGGCTCCGGGTGAGGCTCAAGAACCTGCGACCCGCCATCTGGCCGGTCCGATGGCGCAGTCGATCGTCGAGTTCGCGGACAAGACTCGCCTTGCGAGATTGTCAAGGAGGTTTCCATGCGTTACACGATGATATTGTCGGTCCTGATTCTGTTTGCCGGTTGCGCGGCCACCCGGTCTCCGACGGCCGGGCCGGCGAGGGAGGCTCTGATGAACGGTTATAGCACTGCGCGCGTTGATTTCGGGATCGTCGTCAGCGACATCGATAAGGCAGCGCAATTCTACAAGAATGCGCTCGGGCTCGTGGAGGTGGAAGGTTTCGATGTTCCGGCCGACATGGGCAGGAACTCGGGTCTCAGTGACAACCAACCCTTTCACGTGCGGGTTTTCAAGGTGGCCGACGACGAAAACGCAACCCAGGTCAAGATCATGCAATTCAAGGGTGCTCCGGGCAAGCGAGTGGATAACACGTTCATTCATTCCAGCTTCGGCATCCGCTACTTGACTTTTTACGTCCAGGATATCGCCGCCGCCGCTGAGCGGGTCCGCAGGGCCGGCGGCACGGTCATCGCCAACGGCCCGGTTGAACTGCCCAAGGAACTGGCGCCGGGCGTCTTTCTGGCTGTCGTGCGTGATCCGGACGGAAACATGGTCGAACTTGTGGGGCCGAAGAAACAGTGAGCCTCGGGCAACGGGTCGATTCGGGCCCGCCCGCCGCACGTGCGGATGCCGAGGAAATGCCGCGGCGAGCGAGAAGACGACGTCGCCTGCAATTCCCCTCCGAAAGCGAGTCGTGATCATGCCGTATCGCGCGGCGATTCTCGCCGTAATCGATAGCTCCCAAGCTCAGCGGGCGCCGACGCAGTACACGGTTGTGCCGCCGACAATCGTGCGCTCGACCGCAACGGAATAGGAGCCCGCGCTGCCGGCGATCGAAAGCACTGCGAGATCCGCCGGCGCTCCGGTGGCCAGCGTCCCGTAACCTTCGCGGTTCAAGCCGGTCAGGCCGCACGCGTTCGTCGAACAGATTCTCGCGGCGGCCGTCACGGCCTCCTCAAAAGGCAGCGCGTCGTGCTTGCGGGTCCATATGCCCGGCAAGGGGCGGCTGAGCCAGTTCAGGATGTTGGCAAAAACACGGTCCATGGTGATGTTCGCAGAGAACAGCGTGTTCTTCTTTCCGACCACGGCGAAGTATTCTCCGTTCTCGCTGATCTCTCCGCAGATACCGCCGAGACTGAATTCGCCGGTCATACCCGAGCCCGCCACGTACATGGCGTCGGTGATGCCGATGATCCTGTCCAGGCCCTTGCGTCGCATGATGTCGCGCACGTAAGCAGGGTTGACGTGATAGCCGTCGAGTATCAGTTCCGCGTAGATCTCATCGAACGAGAGAACCGCCTCGATGGAGCCGCCGCCGTCGAACACCTTGGTGGAACCGCCGGTCGGGCCGTTGGTGAAATGAACCGCATACTTGAGGCCGGCCTTGATGGCATCGGCCCATTGCACGCAGGTGGCGTCGACGTGGCCGGCACCCACGACGATGCCTTTGGCGGTCAGATACTCGATCAAATCGCAGCTTCGGCGGCCGTAATCGGGAACAACGTTGGCCAGCTTGATCATGTTCCTGCTCTGGATGCGGTCGAACGATTCCCGCGAGTGCTCAAGTACGTATTCCGGATTCATTGCACCGCATAAGCGCGGGTTGAGGAACGAACCCTCGAGAAAACCGCCGCGCAGCCTCGCACCGTTGATCGTGCCGGATGAACGGGCCATGTGCTCGCTCAGGTACCTGAAGCACCTGTCCAGCGTGTCGACGGGTGCGGCCCAAGTTCCGACATAGAAACCGGTCACACCGTACTGGCAAAGCCGTTTCTGCAGCATGTCGAAGCCATGCCGATACGCGGACTCGCTGACGTCGAAAGTCTCCGTTGCCGGATCGTACATGCCCAGGGTGAACTCGAAAAGGTTGAAACCGTGAAAATGGATGTCCACGAACCCGGGAACAACATACTTGCCGGTAAGGTCAATCTCCTGATCGCAGGCCGCTGAATCGTCGGGCAGGACGATTCTGCCGTTTCTCAAAACCATGTCGGCCCGCACGACGCCTTCGGGTGTAACCAGGAACGCGTTCTTCAATCTTGTGCCAGGCATTCAATCGTATCCTTCCCGTGACCTGCCGCCGTCCATGATACCACGGCCCATGTCCGTCCGTCTTGCCTTGGCCGGCTCAGGGGCGGCCGTCGCGGAGAAAGGCTGCCCTGCGGTGCAGTGTGAGCACTCAAGTCCACGACCCGCAACCCTGGCAGGCCCGACCGCATTCGTTGACGCCGCAGAACAGCCGACATACAAGACCCAGGGGCCGTTTTGTGCGATAATATCAGGGGCCTTCGGCAGGCAGTCGAGGCTAGGTGATTCTGCATGGCAGACCCGCAAGCGGATTCTCGAGACGAGCGGATTGGCCGCATCCTGAACGAATACCTGGACCGCGCCCAGCGGGGTGAGCCGGTTGACGAGCAGGAACTGCTGAAAACCAACCCGGACATCGCCGACGAGTTGCGGGAGCAATTCAGCCTCGTCCGCCACGTGAGTCCGTTGTCGTCCCACGGTGCCCAAGGGGCACGGATAAACATTGCCGTGCCGCCGGATCTGTTGCCCGGCTACGAAATCCTGGGCGAGATTCACCGAGGCGGTCAGGGCGTCGTCTACCGGGCCTTGCAGAAAGCGACCCGACGCAAGGTGGCCATCAAGGTCATGCGCGAGGGGCCGTTTGCCGGCTGGCGAGACCGCACCCGCTTCGAGCGCGAAGTCCGGATCCTGGGAGCGCTGAATCATCCCAGTATCGTGACCATCCACGAGAGCGGCACGGCGTCGGGATACCACTTCTTCGTCATGGACTATATTGAGGGTCCGCCGCCGGACGTGTGGCTCAGCAGTCGCCCGCGATCGATCAAGGAAATCCTCCGGCTGTTCGCCGAAATCTGCGCCGCCGTCAATGAAGCTCACATCAAAGGTATTATTCATCGCGACCTCAAGCCCGGCAACATCCGCATTGATGAGGCAGGCAGGCCGCATATCCTGGATTTCGGCTTGGCGAAATTGACCGCCCAGGAAGGCGGCGGAGCCGACGCGGCAGACATGACCGTAGTCGGCCAATTCGTCGGCAGCCTGCCCTGGACCAGCCCCGAGCAAGCTCAAGGAACACTCGACAGCATCGACATGCGCACCGATGTGTACGCCCTCGGTGTGATTCTCTATCAGATGCTGACCGGCACGTTCCCGTATGAGGTCACCGGCCCCATGCGCGACGTGCTCAATCGGATCGTCAGCGACGAACCGGTGCGTCCGAGCACCGTCCGCAAAGGCATCGACCGTGATCTCGAGGCGATCGTCCTCCGCTGCTTGCGGAAGGAACCGCATCGTCGATACCAGACGGCGGGCGAATTGGAGCGCGATATCGAGCGCTATTTGAAGGGCGAAGCGGTGTCTGCCAGAAGCGACAGCGGGCTGTATGTTCTCCGCAAGACGCTGCGACGGTATCGTGTTCCGGTGGCCGTGGCAGCGGCATTTGCCGTGCTCCTCGGCGTGTCGCTGCTCGCATCGATATCCCTCTGGCGACAGGCGGTGGCCGAGCGGGACCGCGCCATCGCCGCCCAGCGAGAGCAGGATCGGTTGCGCTCCCTCGCGGATGCGAAGGCATCCGAAGCGGAACAGGCAAGAGGATTTGCCGAACGAGAGCGAATCCGCGCCGAAGATCAGGCCGAACAGCTTCGGCGAACGACCTATGTCAATCGGATGGTCCTCGCTCAGACCGCGTATGAGCAGAGATACCTGACTCAGACTCACCAGTTGCTCGATGCTTGCCCCACGGACTTGCGAGGTTGGGAGTGGCACTACCTGTCACGACTGTCAAAGGAACCGACTCTGCTCGACGTCCGCGCGGATGCGGAGTGTGTGGTCTCGCTGGCCTTGAGTGCAGACGGTCGTCGCCTCGCCACCGGCGGATGCGACGGCGTGATCAGAATCTGGGACAGCACCACGGGCGCGGCGATCACGCAACTGAAGGGACACGCCGACCAGGTCAACGCCCTCGCGTTCAGCCCCGACGACCAGTGGATGGCTTCGGGTGGTCGCGACAAGACCCTGCGGTTGTGGGATTGGAGACGCGGCTCGCACAGGGTTCTCCAGGAAGGCCGGCAGTATCTCAATGCCGTGCAGTTCAGTCCTGATGGTTCAGGTCTTGCCGCTGCCGGGCAAGGCAGAGTGTTGGCTTTCTGGGACGTCCAGAGCGGGCAGCTCATCTGGGAAACGCCCGCTCACGACAAGGAAATCGCGTGCGTTGCCTATCGTCCTGACGGCAGGCAGGTGGTCAGCGGTGAACTGCTCAACCCCTCCGCCGGCGACTGCAAGATCAGAGTCTGGGATGTTGCCACCGGCCAAAGCATACGGGAGTTCTCCGGCCCCCCCGGTGCGGTGCTGTGCATCGCGTTTTCGCCCGACGGGACCCGGATGGCCGTGGGCGGCGGCGTTTCTCCTGCCAGGAGGGATGCTCAGGGCACACTGAAGGTTTTCGACGGCGCCACCTGGGAAGAACTGCTGTCGCTCCGCGGCCATGAGGGATTCGTTGATGCGGTGGCCTTCAGCCCCGACGGCACACTGCTGGCCTCAACCGGCGTTCCTCGCGCGCCGACATTCGCCATGGAGTCGGATCGCACTTTGAGAGTCTGGAACGCGACCACAGGTGAGGAGTTGTACACTCATTCCGCCCACAGCCGCGGCGGCAGGGGGGTGGCCTGGAGCCAGGACGGAAGTCGGATCTTCTCAGTCGGCATGGATGGCAGACTGAAAGCTTGGCCGAGGACGCTTCCGCCGGAAGCCCGTGTGTGGCAGGGATACGCAGGTTCGGTGCTCCGCGTTGTGTTCAGCCCGGATGGCAAACGCATCGCTTCCTGTGGAGCAGAGAGTGAAAACGATCTGGCGACGGAGCAGGCGTCGGACGATGCCATCCGGGTATGGGACAGGCAAACGGGTACGCTGCTCATGACGCTGGCCGGGCACACCGGCGCCGTGCTCGCTTTGGTCTGGAGCCCTGACGGCAGGTATGTCGCATCGGGAAGCGCGGATCGAACCATTCGCGTGTGGGATGCGAGTGACGGTTCTCGACAGTTCTTGTTCCCAAGCCCGGACGGAGCCGTGCGAGACGTTGCCTTTTCGCCCGACGGTACCTTGGTGGCCGGCGTCGCCGGTTATGCCACCACTGTCTGGAGCCTGGTCGATGGAGAGGAACAGCTACACCTGTGGCACAATGCTACGCCTCTGACGATTGCCTTCAGCCCCAACGGCCGGTGGATTGCAGCCGGTCTGGCACGCGGTGAGATCGGGATCTGGGATCGCGAATCCGCGGGCGAGGTGCGGACGATTGGGTTTGAGAAACCTCTGAACGGCGCGTGGTTCGGTCCCGCTTCCACAGTCATTGCGAGTGCCCATACCGACGGCAGCATCAATTTGTGCGATGTGAAGACGGGCAGCCTGCTATCCGCGATGCAAGGTCCCCAACAATCGGTTGAATGGCTTGACTTCAGCCCGGACGGGCGGCGGATCGTCTCATGCTCCGCAGACACGATCATCAGGGTCTGGGACGTCGCCAGTGCCAGCCAGGTCTACACCATCCGGGCGCACGATGCCCCGGTGATGTGCGCTCGGTTCTCGCCTGATGGGATGGCCATAGCCACCTGTGGGCAGGACGGCACGATCAAGATATGGGAGGCTCAGACGGACACGTTGCCGCGACCAGCATCGAGAACAGGTGCTGAGTAGAGCTCGGGTACCGGAAACCACGAACGGGGCGAGAGTCGGCGGCTTGCAGGAATGCGTTTTTGATCGGTCGCCAGATGACCGGACGGAGTCACAGAGATCCCGCGTAAAAAGCCGGGTGCCCGGAAGCATGGCCGAGTCTTCAAGAGGAGGCTACCAGACTCAGGCAATCCTTCCGGGCACCCTGGGCTGTTTCGTTTCTGGTAGTGTCATGAACGAAAAAGACCGCCGGATCTAACGCCAAGAGAGTGTTTTTTTTCTGAGGCCACCGCTGGAGGCGAATACGATCTGGCGTGGCTAGGTGGCCGTCCGATAACGGGTATGGCCGCAAGTTGACCAGATCGAAGCGATAAAGTATTATTAGTACAGTGGTTATCTCAATCTTTGTTCCCTCAAGTACGGGTTGGGATTCCTCATGGAAGAGGCGAAGTTCAGGAAGACCATGGCTGAGGTGCAAGCTGGCAAGGTGGCAGCCATGGACTCCCTGCTGCTGGCCAGTTACGATCCACTTCGGGCAGCTATTGCCCAACAAATGAGCGATGTGTTGAGGAAAGCCCAGCTCGAGCCCGAGGATGTCATCCAGGAGACCTATGCGGCCGCCTGGGCCAGCCTGCCTAAGAGTCAGTTCGAGAGCTTCGAGGCGTTTCTCGGCTGGCTGCGTCAAATCGCGGAAAACAAGCTGATCGACATGCACCGGGCAATCGTCGCGGACAAACGTGACGTGCGACGGCAGGGGGCCGCATGGGGCGTCAAGAGCGGGTCGTACGTCGACCTGTTGGATCAGGTGACCTCGCCCATGGCGACCCCCAGCCGCGGGGCGGCCCGCAACGAGGCACTAGCCGTTTTGATGGTTCGGCTCCAACAACTGCCTGAGGACTATCGTCAGGTCATTCATTGGCGGCTGATCGAAGGCCTACCCGTGGCGGAGGTGGCTGGTCGTCTTGGCCGCAGCGAGGCGGCCGTTCACATGCTCTTCCACCGCGCCTTGAAACAACTCCGCGAACTGATGGGTGCCTCTTCGGACTACCTGAGCCAAGCCTGACTGATCGAGTCGCCCAGCGACGCGTTGTTCAGTCTTCTGTATTGAACACCGCGAGGATAAGCCTGGGTCATCAGACGACTCTGGCGGGACACATCCATAAGCCTTGCCTGCGGGGGCGATGCCTCGCTCACACTGCCACACTGCCTGCAAAGAGGTCACGATTGAACGTAGTGTCTCAGGCCGATACCATGCCCGTGCAACATCTCGGTCGCGAGCACGTTGCGATCAATTCCATGGAGGCCGCCGTGAAGTGCCCGTTCTGTGCCGAAGAGATCCAGGATGCCGCCATACTGTGTCGGTTTTGTGGAGCGGTCAAGCAAGACGGGCAGTGGTATCCGCCCGCTCGGCCCACGGTGGAGGCCCCCCGACGCAAGGGGTCCTTCACAATCAAATCGGCCGGGGTGCTGTTCATCATTTCTGGGGCATATACGCTGATTACCGCGACCTCTGAAGTGCCCCTGTTCGGCGCTATGCGAGGGGGCCTGGTCGCGCTGGCCTACAACCTGGGCTTTGCAGCTCTGTTCCTGGGTATCGGCATCGGATTGGTCATCGGCAAGCCTTGGGGTTACGGCCTGATACTGAGCGGCACCGCCCTGTACAGCGTCGACAAGATTCTCCTCATGTTGGACAAGCCGGCGCAGGAGGCCTACTTCGCCGCAGAGAGCAGCGTGCAATCGCTAGCTGCTTTCATCGGCCTGCAGGAGGCTGATCTTCAGGCAGTGTGGAGCCAAGCGATCATCATGGGCTGCCTGATCAGCCTGGGCTGCTGGTGGGGTTTCGCATTGTACATCTACGTCAGGCGGGACTACTTTCGGCAGAGCGCGCCGCGAGCGGCGGTCGGACGGTGAAAGGGCTCGTCTCTTGGGCCGAACGGTCCTGTCGTCTTGAAGACCTGTCGTGACTGCGGTTGATCACCGTGGCTGTGAGGAGACGGAATGACTCGTCTCTTAAGAGGTCAGGGCGCTCTCACCCTCCTCCAGATCCTCGCGTTGCAGCGGCACGTTCTCGAGAAGGATCTCTTGCCCCCAGATCCGGTCATAGAGTGTCGCCTTCTCTGCCAGCTCAACAGATGGAGTCAGGATCACGTCGAGTGTTGTGACGTGCGGCGCGGGCCGGGCTATCTCGCCTCCCAAACCGCCATAGTCAAACCGGCCCGTCGGGCCAACGCAGAAGCTACCTCGCCAGACCTCCTGGCCGGCGAGTTTTACGACGACGACCGACGCGATTGAGATCGGGAGCCCCTGCCCATGGATTGTCAGCTCCAGCGTGGATTTCGTTTCCGATCGTGCGAACAGTCTGGCGGTAGCCGAGAGTTGGCCAAGCGCCATCGGATTCAGCTTCTCATCGATCACCAGATCGACGGCCGGGCGGTCGGGTGCAACGATTTCGACCGGAACGGTCACCGTTGTGTTCCACCTGCAACGGGTCTTGGGCCATCGTTCGGCCTGGCCGGGCTTCATGCTATTGTCCGTCTTGAAAGGCCTGAACTCGTCGATCAGCCCCGTGTCGACTTCAAAGACGAGATTGTGCTTTCCCGCCGAGATATCACTGACGACTTTGCCACGAATCATGGACCAGGGACCGCCCCCGCTGAGATCGTCGGGGTCGGCCGGCTTGCGATCGTCCCGAAAGGGGTCAGACACCCCCAGTTCTCCGGCTCCCTCAAGTCGAGTTCGTGACAAAGCCATGACCAACTTCAGTCCAGGCAGACTCCAGCCGGTGCCGTAGCTAAGCTCGAACGTGAATGGCTGCCCCTGCCGCAGGCGACTGCGGGCTTTCACATCCGGCTGTGCCCCATAAAATGCTTGGCCCAGACGCACAAGTTGTTCATCTGAGATGAAGCCGGCTTTGTCCGCGGCAGCGACGAATCTGTCACACCAGTGCAAGGGCTCACGCCAGCCGCTGGGTTTCGTCTGCATGTGCTTGATCAACTGGTCGATGGCGACCGCGGTATCCCGTTTCGACAGTTGGCCCGCGTTCAACCGCCGCTCGAGTTCCTGCCAGTCCCACGGCTGGCTGGCGGTGGTTGCCAGGTTGGCAATGAGCGTGCTGCTCGGGAGAGAGGCACGCGAGGCCGGTGTCATGGGGCCAACACGTGAACGCATCAGCACAAGTCGCAAGCCGACAGGGACGACGAAGACAGCGACAATCAGCCCCAGCCCGACCAGGATCGATCGCGGCCGGCGCTGGTACTCGGCAAATCGGATGGCCCGCCTGACGGTGAGGTCCGACCCGCATTCCGGACAGACGACGTTCACGTCCGGCTTGATCCATCGGAGGTCGTACCCGCACCGCGTACACCTCGGATCGCTCAATACGGGAACACCGCGTATGCCGCGGAAGATGAAGATGACCCCGACGATCAGGGCGCTGCCGATCAGAAGCAGCAGGATCAGTTCGGGTATTGCCGGGCCGCTCTGCATCGGAAAACCCCCTGTTCCATGACACGCGTGAACCGATCGGATGCTACCGGCCTTGGGCGGGCTGGTCAATTCGGAGGATCAGCGAGTACATCGGAGAAGGGTGACTCTGGTGATGAAGCCCCTTGTGCATGTGACGACAATGAGGATCCGAATCCGGGATCAGCGGATCGCGGCCGGAGATCGCTCCCACAGCGGTCGGCTCTATCGCACCAGACCACGGGGATAAACCCCGTGGCTCGTCAAGGTTGGACTCAGAACTGCGGGATCTTCACCCGCGCGCCACCCTTCATCGCCGATTCGTGGGCGCAGATACCGGCCATGGTCCAGTTGACGCTGGTCTTGACGTCGGGCATGGGCGGGCGTCTCTCAATGATCGACGTGATGAACTCGTGGGCCAGATGCGGGTGGGAGCCGCCGTGGCCGCTGCCCTGCTTGAAAGACAGGTGCACGTTTTGCTCCAAGTCGTAGACGCCCTTGGTGGTAAACGGCCGGATCGACTCGGGCAGCAGATGGGCGTAGTCCGGGATCGTCACCCGCTCAGGCTGTTCGCCGCGGTGCAGGATGGCCGGCTCGTGCTCGATCTGGGGTGATTCGAACGATACCTTGTCGCAGTACACGTCGAAGCTCTCGCGGTACTGCCGGGCTGTCTCAAAGAGGCTACGGGTTACCTCGCACACCAGGTTCGAGTTCTTGAGCTTAATGGTGGCGGTCTCGACGGCGAAGGGCGATCCGTACTTTCGCGTGAGCTTCGGGCTGATCCGCCCCGAGCCGTGGCAGACCACCGACTCGGCCAGCTTGCCCGCCAGGCACAGGCACGGGCTCACACAGTGTGTGGCGTAGTGCATCGGCGGCAGGCCTTCCCAATAGCCGGGCCAGCCGGCCATTTCCTGCTGATGCGAACCGCGAAGGAACTGGATACGCCCAAGGACACCAGTCTCGTAAAGCTCCTTGACGAAGAGAAACTCGCGACTGTAGACCACGGTCTCCATCATCATGTAGTTGCGGCGGGCTTTTTTCTGGGCCTCGACCAGCTTGCGACAGTCCGACACCGAGGTCGCGGCCGGAACGGTGCACGCCACGTGCTTTTTCGCCTTGAGGCCGGCGATGCTCATCGGAGCGTGGTCGGGAATCGGCGTGTTGATATGTACGGCGTCGACGTCGGGGTCGTTCAGCACGTCCTCGTAGCTGGTATAGCGCTTGGCAACGCCGAAGGCGTCACCGATCTGATCGAGCTTCTCCCGGTTCCGCTGGCAGATGGCGTACATCTCCGCGTGCGGATGCTTCTGGTAGATCGGGATGAACTCCGCCCCAAACCCCAGCCCAATGATCGCAACCCGGACCTTCTTGTCGTTTGCCATGACTTGCTCCTCTGAAAGGGACGACAACATCATCCCGGCTTCGAGGCAAGTTGACAAGGGTTACTTGTTCGGCCCGCGATTGAAGAGTATGTACGTTCCGCTCTTGCCAGCCACGGCCAGATCCAGCTTCTTGTCCCCATCGAGGTCCGCGACCCGGATCTGCATGCCCGAACCGATCTTCTCACCGTAGCTGATGACGTCTTTATCGAAGGACTTGGTTTTGTCGTTCCAGATGAAGCGCATCAGGCACTGCGGATCGGCCGCGCCGGGGTCGCCGTCGCCGTGAGCCCGATACCTCTTTCCGGTGATGATCTCCTTGCGGCCATCGTCGTCGAGATCGGTCCAGACCAGGCAATGAACCTGCGAGAAGCTCTTGTCGATCTCGTGCTGCGCCCAAGTGGGCTCTCCGTCCTTCGCCGGCCCCTGCTCCATCCAGAACAAGCCGTAGTCGTGGGCTTTGCCGTAAATGATGTCGTTCCTGCCGTCGCCGTTGACATCCACGACCAGGCAAGGCACGCTGCTATGATCCATTTTGAATCCGTTGTGTTTGTGGAACGGCCATGGCTTCTCGGCCCAGTCGCTTGACGGCTGCTCGAACCAGCCGCCGGGCAGGACGATGTCGGATCGCTTATCACCGTTGATGTCCCCGACGCCAATGCCGTGACCGGTTTGCGGCTTACCGATCTCCACCTTCTCGAATTGCGGCGCAGCACCGTTCCTGCCCAGCTTCACGCGGATGATAGTCATGGGCTTCTCGGCGGTCCAATGGTTGAGAATCAGTTCGGGGACCTTGTCGCCGTCAATATCCTGAAGGAGCGTGCCCTCACAAGTGTTTTGTCCGTCAACGATGAAGTGCTGTTTCCACGCTCGGCCCTCAGCCAATCCTTCCTTGCCAGGGTTCTCATACCAGTAAACCTTGTCCGAAAACCATGAGGCGGAGATGACGTCCGGGTAGCCGTCGCCGTTCAGATCGATGGCGTGGTCGCCGTTGTTCTCGAAGAACTCCTTGTTGTTGATGCCGACGTCGCGGACCGGGTGCGGCGTCCAGTTCGGGGCCTCAAACCACAGCGGCCCGGAAATGATATCCAGCTTCCCGTCGCGGTTGACGTCAACGACGTCGATCCCTTCGTTGAGATTGTCGACGAGGCTGACCTTCTCCCATTTGATCCTGGTTCGGGGCAAGTCAGCGGCTCCGGCGATGGCAGTCCCGTAGAAAGCGGCTCCAAGTGGCAACGCAAGAAGAAAGGTGCGGTTCGGTCGCATGATGCTGGCAAACCTCCCGTATGGAAAAAACGACAAATCAGACTTCCTGCTGGCGGTCTTCAGGGCGGTATTGTAGCGGCATCTCATGACTCTTTGTAACGGTCGGGGGCTTTACCGCAGATGCGTAACCGTCTGGCAGAGGATGCGTATTGTGCCTCGGAGCGAGCGGCAGCTCGGCCACGAGGTACCGCCGAGGCGATTCAAGGGGAGCCCCGTCTCTCAGAGCTTTGACAGCTCCCCCTCTCGTTGTAAGCTACTATTTTGGAATGACTTATGTCGAGGAACGATGCTTATCGCCGAATTGGCAGGAAGGGAGACTGTCGAGTTTGACGATACCCGGTTCAACACCTTGCAGGGCGGCTCTGGGGCGTTGGCCGAACAAACGGTCTGCCTGGGTGAAAGGCCCTGCCAAGCGCGCCTATCCCTGCATGCGGTTCTGCCCCATGTCCTTGCCTGCTTGAACTGAACAAGAATGCATGGCGCGGTACGGGTCGCGTCACCGTGAGGCTGGTCTAGTTGCGGTCGTATTGAGCGCCGACAGGTTAGCGCCCTCTGGCAGCTCGATCACCAGCCCGGGTCGCAGGTTGCGTCGATCACCTCTGAGACGTTCCTTGTTGTGCTCGAAAAGCTCAGTCCAATTGGTCGTGCCCATGAACCGCTTTGCAAGGGACTCCCAACTGTCACCTGCCTTGACTGTGTAGGCTCGTTCTGCCGCCGCAGGCTCGGGTGATGGAAGGCGTCTGGCGGAAAGCATCAGGCTCAGATCGGGTGTCTTCGCCGGTTCGGCTCCGGTACGGAGTGGGGAGGGCGTCGGCGAGGGAACGGCCGAGGGTGCCGGTGACGGTGCGACGGCGCTACCCGAGACCGCGTCTGGGTTAGGCGGGATCACGATCTTCATGCCTGGGCGAAGTTTGCGCGGATCCCTGTCCGGGTTGGCATTCTGGATCAGGTCTGCGTGCTTTGCGTGACCAAAGTACTTGACCGCCAGCCCGCTGAATGTATCGCCTGGCTGGATCACGTGTTCCCTTTTTGTCTTGGCAAGGTCGCTTTCCACGGTCGGCGTGGGTTTGGGTGCGGGCGGACTCGGCGCGATGGGCGAAGCTACCATCGACGACTCGATTGGTGGAGTCAGCGGCCCCGTCACGATCGAGGGTGCTGTGTCAGGCGGGCGATCGGCGATGGCCGGACCGGTCGTCGGCGGCTGCAGTATCCCCCCGGGGCGGGTGGTCGAACCTGTTGTTGGCCGGGCATCACCGACAAGCGGACGTGCCTGTTCGGGGCGGGTTGCAGAGCCTCGCGGCGGGGTGTCCGCCTCTGAGATCCGGGGCTTCCTTCCACTGACGCCGGATGGGACACCGGTTTGGGGCGTCCGCTGCCCCTGCCGGGGGGGCGTGTCAGCCGCCCTGCGGGAAGTGGACGGGCCGACAGCCAACGGATCATCGTCCTGTAGAGCACGAGCCATTTCCGGTTCTTGCGACTTGCCTGTACCCATCCGAGTGGCCGCGTAGTAGGTTCCCAGACCGATCACAACGACTCCAACACCAATGGCTACCTTGGTTACCAGTTGCATTGTTCTACACCTCTGAGAATTGCCGTTCGAAGCGACTCAACGGACCCCTCTCTATCCTATGAACCCCGCACTGATGGGTCGGCCTGTTCGCGATTCCCTAACCCTGTTCATGTACTTCAAGAACGATACCGCTGCCACTCAAGGACCCGCCGGAAATCCTGCGGCCATTAAGCAGTCGAACGGGGCCACCGGAAGCCGTTCACTGCTGTCTCGGGCATTATTCACGGTTTAACGCGGCCACTATAACGAGAATCCGTCGAATTGACAAGCCAATTACCCCGGACTCACGCAAGTCAAAGTGAAATATCGGCAGATAACGCCTGCAAGGGACAGGGATGTTTGCGTCATCAGGATTGCATCCGAACTCCCGCTTTTCGGGCGATGGCAAGGGAGAAAGTCGGAGCGGGTTTCGAGGCAGGCGACAAGGTCAGGATTCGGTCGGCAGCGGCTGCACGAATACCCCATGACGCGTCTCTGGTCCTGCTCGGCAGGTGTGCCCCATCTCGAAACTGCCTGATCTTATGAGTCGGTTAGCGGTGTCCGACCATGACCCGCTCCGTGTGGAACCTCTGGTATGAGTGACCTCCCCAGCGCGGGCCCTGGACGTCGATGAGATGTTCTCTGGCGTAGATCACCTGTCCCGGCGACCAGAACGATACCGTCGAGGGCCAGTCACCGCGGATGGTGAATTCGGAAGCATCGTAGAGACCGGGCCGGCGGTCGAACAGCAGTCCCGCCGCGAGTTCCGTCCGGGACGGTGCCGGGCGAACAGCGGGTTGACAAACAGGAGCGACTCTTGCGGTTTCCCGGCAAGCACAACCACTGCCCAGACAGATAGCCAGTCCCAGGGTGACAACGACCGTCTTTTTCATTTCTCCCACCCTCGCGGACAAGAGGTCAGACGGAACCTCGATCGTCGGCCGCATACGCCGAGCACCGCAGAGAGACAACACCCTGGTCCCTTTTCTGCTCAGAATGCCGTCCCACCTCCTCGCTATGGCCCCCCGCAAAGGGCGTTCCCGCGTTGCGATCAAAGGCGTGGTCCGGTATTCATTGGCTGTTCGCCATTCTTGCATGGGGTCCCTGTAAAACAAGGCAAGCTGTAAGGTTTCTAACGATTGCACGAAAGCTGCGGACCGGTTGACCGGCGTGCTGAGGAACACGCGCTCCTGCGCGCCGACGCTTGGCATATTCCATCCCCCAGCCGCATATCCTTGTTCTCAGGATCTTATCAGACGAATTCTCGCGAGATTGGTCGGCGCTGAGTGTCGTCGGTGGTTGCCTCGTGCCAATGCGACACCCGATCCTCACCGATTTGCCAGCAAAGGTACACCTGACGCCCATCCAAAAGGGCCGGAAAATCGACCAGCCCAAGCCGATAATCCTTGATCTCGCAACCGATCTTCTCCAGCTCTTCCTGCAATTCGGAAATGTGGTCGGTTATGCGAGCATATCTCTCACGGCCTTGTTCTGCGCGGTGAATATCGCCGGCGGCGTCATAAGCCTTGCAGGCCGCGTGTAGTTCGCAGAGTTCCTGATAATCACGAACGATGTCGGCTACAATCCGTCGAACGAGGATGATGGATCGGTTGGCCTCTCGCAGTGAAAAGTATTTCTTGCTAGAGCCGGCCAGGAGGTCGGTAAGCGAGACTGTCTCAAAGGCATCCATCGCGTGACTCCACGCGCCGCGACACGATGTCGACGATACGGGGCATCAATGTCGTGCGAGTTCCCCGCGATTGTTCGCGGCTTTCTGACCGCGATGACAACCTTATCCGGTCGCCAGAATTCACACTATCAAAGGTCTTGTGGCAAGTCAACGCTGCATGCTGATGAGACCGCGTGCAAGCTCGGCGGGTGTCAGGTCATGCGGCCCAAGCGACGCGAATCGACGAGAACCAGGTTCTACGCTTGTATCGTCGAGGCTATTGGTCCCTTACGCTGCCTGAGCTTCACGCAAGAACTTGTATCTGCGATGCTTACTTGCGCCTCCGAGATGCCGCGAATCGGGCAGGTCCGGCTGTGTTCGACATCGTATAGGCGACAGGGCTTTCCACTGATGAGCGAATCTCGTATGCTCATACCCAGGATTGCCTGTCGATCGCGGCTTTTCTTTGTGGGATCGGGCAGTGTTGACGGCCGGTGCGGCGCATCCGTGAGTTGATCTCCGACCGGCGGCAGCCGATCACGGAGCAAAACGCCCATGCCTGGCATGGAATCATCAGACCGGCATGTTGTCCGGGCTCGGGGGCGCAGATTGCCCGCGAGAACGGATCTGCCTCAGAGCAAGACCCGAGCCCGACGGTGGTGGGCGATTCGTTCCTCGACGGCGCTCATATTTATGGCCGCCGCCCTGTGCCTTCTGGTCATCTGGAATCGTGACCGTAACCTTGCTCGTCGCTTGCTTGCGTCCCTCGATCCCGTGGTGAAGGAACTTCAGGACAGGACGGATGCTCTCGGCGTTTTACCCGCACACGTACCTGATCCGGCACCCATCGGCCAGGCGAGATTCAGCTTTGCCTACACATTCAGTGCCGACGAGCGTCAATTTGCCATCGACTCGGGCGAGCCGTGCATCATGGCCTACACGTCGCTCATCCGTCTGCTTCTTCATAGAGATGGCCGGTGCGTCATCTGCCATCACAAGGGACAAATCTCGGCGGTATGGATGGCGGAAAGTGATTTCCAGCAGCAGATGCTTCGTCAGAACCAACTTGTGGAGGAGTTCCAGGCGAAGCGGCGGTCCGAGCCGGTCAAGCTGCCTTGATGCCGGCGTCCCTACCTATCTGCTTCGCCGCAGTCCGCCGGCATGACGGGCCACACCGCACGGCGGTCCCGCCACCAGCACACCGCACCTTCCGGCCTTGTCACCCTGCTACACCGGACAAGCACGGTTGTATCGAGAAACCGGGGCTGCGGTTCTGAACGACTTGCCTGAAGGAGCCGTCGCCGGCCGCCGCCTGATCCATCATGGCCCCGCCACGAGCTGCCAGGCTTCCCGTGGTTGCCGTCGCTGGGTTGATGCTTTACCATGCCCTGATCGGCTGGCAGGTGAATCGCGGAGCACCAGCCGACCCATGTGAGGCGCATTGCAGGAAGAGGAGCGAGCGTGAAGAACGTTCTGCTGGCAATCGCGGCGTTGGCGGTGGTCATGTACACGTTCTACCCGCTTGAATCGCGATGGAAAGCTTCATCGCCTGATGTGACAGTGCTGCAATTCTGGCACCCCTGGACAGGCCAGTACGCCGACGACTTGGCCGAGGTCGTCGCGGAGTTCAACCGCACCCATCCCAAGATCCAGGTTAACGCCCTGTTTATGCCCACGGGGGCGGGCGAGAACATGAAGTTCTTCGTCTCGGTGGCCGGCGGAGTTCCACCTGACGTCGTATTCGTTGACGGCGCCCAGGTTGCTTCATGGGCCCATATGGGAGTGCTTCGCCCTTTGGACGATCTGTTGGCTTCCGCAGGGGTCGACAAGTCCGATTACTTCGAGCCAAGTTGGAAGCAGTGCGAATACAACAACAAGGTCTTTGCCGTACCGGCCGCCGCAGACCCGAATTTCGCGCTGGTGTGGAATAAGGATCATTTTCGACAGGCTGGGCTGAATCCCGAACGGCCGCCGCAAACCATCGAAGAACTGGAGGAATACGCCCTCAAACTGACGATCCGGGACAAGAAAGGCGAGATCGAGCGGCTTGGGTTCCTGCCAACGTTTGTCCCGCATGGTTCGATTGCCGTGCTGACCTGGGGCTGGGCCTTTGGGGCCGAGTTCTACAACGACGAGACCCAGGAGTTCACCTGCGACGATCCTCGCGCTATCGAGGCCATGAAGTGGATCCTGCGGTTGCAGCAGGCGTACGGCGGGCAAGAGCGGATCCTGAATTTCGAGGCCGGTTTTGGCTTTTCTGCGCAGGAGCCGTTTATCCAACGCGACTTGTCAATGAGCATCGCCTACATCGCCTATGCGCAGGATATTGTCAGGTTTGCACCGGACCTGGATCTCGGCATCGGGCCGATGCCGGTCAAGAACGGGGTGAAGCTGGGTTGCGAGTGGATCGGCGGCTGGACGATGGCGATTCCCTATGGCCAGCGAGGTCACGAAAAAGAGGCCTTTGAGCTGATCCGCTGGATGTGTGCGGACCCGGTCGGCACGCGTCACGTGGCCCTGACGATGAAGCTGCTACCAGCCTATCGCGAAAGCCCGTTTTTCACGAAGGATCTCGCTGAGGACTTGGCGAACAGACCGGACATCCGCCTGATGAAAGCTTTTTACGAGATTCTCAAGCGAGCTCAGCGGGTCCGTCCGGTCTCGCCGGTGAGTGCCTATTACATGACCGAGTTGATGCGGGCGCTGGGGCGGATACGCAACGGCAGCATGACGCCGGAGGAGGCCCTGAAGGAAGCCAGGGAACGGGTCACCGAGGAGTGGCACAAGAGCCAGAAGCGCGCCCAGGCTCGACACGTGAGGGCGACAGCGAATAGCCCGCCCCCGAAACCCTGAGTGCGCCCGGCCGCAAGTCGGTGCCGGGAGGGATCCGGGACGCGCGGTGAGCCTCGCAGTGGAATCATCGCCGTGGCGAAAGGTTGAGGAATGGCCGAGTTCTGGACAAGGGCTGAGCGAAAGCGACAAATCCTGGGCCTGGTCTTCGCCGGTCCCTGGATTCTGGGCTTTCTGGTCTTTGCATTGTACCCGGTGATTGCCTCGTTCTACTACAGCCTTTGCGATTACAACGTGTTCGACCCTCCGGTGTTCAACGGCGGCCGCAACTACGTCGAGCTCGTGCGCGAAGACAAGCTTTTCTGGACATCCCTGTGGAACACCGGCTACTTCATGTTCTTTGCCATACCGACGACGATGTTGACTGCCCTGGTGCTGGCGATGCTGCTGAATCTCAAGGTCCGTGGACAAGCCTTCTACCGGACGATCTTCTTCCTGCCGTCGATCGTGCCGATCGTGGCCTCGACCGTGCTCTGGCTGTGGATTCTGAACCCGCGCTACGGCGTGGCCAACAAGATCCTTGGACCGATATCTCCCTACCTGCAGATATGCTGGGACGCGCTTCGTGAGAAGCTGATCTCGTGGGGGGTAGAAAACGTGCCCGCGCTGCGTTTTCCGCCGGGTTGGCTCACCAATGAGTACTGGTCCAAGCCCGGACTCATTCTGATGAGCGTCTGGGGCGTGGGCAACAACATGATCCTGTATCTGGCGGGCCTGCAGGAGGTGCCCAAGGAGCTTTACGAGGCCGCCGAGATCGACGGGGCCAGTGCCTGGAAGCGAACCTGGCACATCACTCTGCCGATGATCAGCCCGATCCTGTTCTTTACCTTGGTCATGGGCATGATCGGGACGTTTCAGTACTTCACCCAGGCGTTCATCATGACCGACGGCGGGGGCGGGCCGAACGATTCGACCCTCTTCTACGCGATGTACCTGTTCAACAACGCATTCATCTACTTCAAGATGGGCTACGCTTCGGCCATGGCGTGGATCCTGTTCGTTCTGATTGTCATCTGTACCGCGCTGACCTTCCGGCTGACGCGCGGCAGAGTGTACTACGCGGGGGCATGACGTGGCGAAACGAAGACCCGGCAGATTGATCGTCAAATCGGTGCTCAGCCACGGGCTGCTGATCGCGCTGTCGGTTGTGTTTCTGATCCCGTTTGTCTGGCTGCTGACTTCATCATTCAAGAGCGAGTCGCATCTGTTTACCAAGCGGCCCGAGTGGATCCCCCGTGGCGAGTACGTGCGCCTCGACGACGGCACCTGGGCCGAGGTCGTCATGCAGGAGGTGCTCGAATACCACCCTGTTGACTACGACGAGCAGGGCCGGCCAAAGGATCGCCGTCCGAAGACAACCCGGGTCACACTGGTCGATCGCCGGGGCGATCCGCTTCTCAAGAAACTCACCGCCGCCGACCTGCCGGCCGACGTCCGCGACATGGACATGGGCATCATTCACCCCGCTCTCAAGGCAGCCTTCACGCAGTCCGGGAAATCGCTTCCGGAGCTGCCGCGGCTCAAGCCCGTGTGGAAGGGCCGCAAGTGGGAGATCCCGGCGGGCGAGCAGACTTACATCCTTAAGCGTGAGGGCGACCGGATTGGCGTATACAGCGACGAGCCGGCTCGTATGGTGATCGATGCCTCGCGGATCGAGACCAGAGTCTGGCCGACATTCCGGCATTATGTTAAAGGCATCGAGGGGTTTCACTTCAGCTTGTTCCTGCAGAACACGCTGCGCATCGCGGTGTTCACCGTGCTCGGGACGGTGCTCAGTTCCAGTTGGGTGGCCTTTGGCTTCTCGATCCTCGAATGGCGCGGACGCGACAAGCTGTTCTACCTGATGCTCGGCACCATGATGCTGCCGCCACAGGTGACCATGATCCCGGTGTTCGTGATCTTCAAGTCGCTGGGCTGGTGCAACACCTATCTGCCGCTGATTGTGCCGTCGTTCCTGGGCAACGCGTTCTTCATCTTCCTGCTGCGGCAGTTCTTCCTGACCATCCCCAAGGACCTGATCGACGCCGCCCGCGTGGACGGATGCAGCACCTTCCGCATCTACTGGCAGATTGTCCTGCCGCTGTCGATCCCGGCCCTGGCCACCGTGGCCCTGTTCACCTTCATGTGGTCGTGGAACGATTTCATGGGTCCGCTGATCTACGTGGTGGACGAGGCCAAGTACACGCTCTCGCTGGGCCTGGCGATGTTCAAGGGCCGCTTCGCCAGCCGATACGGCGAGATGATGGCGGTGAGCGTGCTGCTGACCCTGCCGATCATCGTGCTGTTCTTCTTCACCCAGAAGACCTTCATCCAGGGTATCAAGACGTCGGGGATGAAGAACTGAGGCGGCGTGAGTGGTCAGTTTTCAGTGATCAGTTGTCAGTGACCGGGTGGCATGGCGACGGCCCTGCGTCGCCATGTCCGGGGAACCACCGGGCTGAAACGGATGCGCAGACCATGTGCGGTGAGCAGCCAAATAATGAGTCCGCACAGCCCGATGATCTAACCGACGTCGATATCTACTGTCTCCACTGCGGTTCACCTTTCACCAGCGGAGGACTTGCGGCGGGGCCTCGGCGAGCGTTGGGGCGAACCAGTCGGCACCGGCAAGGGCCTCGCGGCTGAAGCTCGTGGTCAGAGCCAGGCATTTTGAACCGGCGGCCTTGGCGGCGGCCACGCCGTTGACCGCGTCTTCGACCACCAGGCAGGCGCGCGGGTCGAGGCCAAGTTTCTGCGCCGAGGTCGTGAAGATCTCGGGGTGCGGCTTCTTGTGGACGACGTCATCGCCGGTGATCACCGCGTCGAAGGTGGACATCGGCAGGCCGATCTCACGGAGATTACCCTCGGCCTTGACGTAATCGGCGCTGGTCGCCAGGGCCATCTTCTTGCCGGCCTTGCGGCAAGCGGCAAGGAATTCGTGTACGCCCGGCAACGGCTCGAGCTGGCCTTTGATGATCTCGAGGTAGATCTCGTATGTACGGCGTTTGACCTCGATGATATCGACGGGAAAGTTGTACTTCTCGGCCACGCCGCCGATGTAGCGATTCTCGCCCGCTCCGACGAAAGGTATGAAGTCTTCGGGCTTGACCGTCAGGCCCCGCTCGGCAAACATCATGCACGCGGCCTTGCAGATGAACGGCTCGGAATCGAGCAGCACGCCGTCCATGTCGAAAATCACGCCCCCAGGCAGCGAATCGCTACTCATGTGGTCTCCATGTCCTTCAATCGCAGACGCCGGTTCGACCGGCGACCGCAGCGCAAGCTATCCACTGCTCGGGGGCCGGTCAAGGCGGGCAAATGATCAATGAGGAATGTGCAATGACCAAAGAAACCCGAATGACGAATCCAGAACGACGAAAGAAATCCAAACGACGCAGCCCAAAATGTGGCACTGTCCTTCGTCATTCGGGTTTCGACATTCGTCATTTCCGCCTGAACCCTTACTCTGCGACATCCATCACACACCGAAACCCGATGGTCGCGCACCGATCCAGCCCCGGCCACATGCGGATGAATTTGACGTGGGAATCGCACCGCTCGGTTGCGCTGCGAATGTACCAGATGCTGCCCTTGGCGTCGAACCAGCTTCCGCCGCGGATCATCACGAAACGCGTGTGGCCGTCGTCGCGGGCGCTCTCGGTCCATTCCCAGACATTGCCAAGCATGTGGTAACAACCGCAAGGACTGCGGCCGTCAGGAAGCGAGCGGACCGGCATGGTCCCTTGGCCGTCGCAGTTGCAGCGAGAGGCGTCAAATTCGTTGCCCCACGGCCAGGCTCGCCCGTCGGTGCCTTGGGCGGCCAGTTGCCACTCTGCCTCCGTCGGCAACCGCTTGCCGGCCCACTTGGCGTAAGCCCGGGCGTCATCGAGATCGACATACACCACCGGATGATCGGCCAGGGTCTCCGGCATGTGGCCGTTCGGCCAGTGCTTCAGGAAGTTCTCCGGATGCTTGGGTTGGTAGCGGGTCGCCTCCAAAAAACGGGAGAAATCTGCGTTCGAGACCTCGACCTCATCAATGAAAAAGCTCTTCAAGTCAACGGCATAATCGTGGGTCAGAATCTGGTCGTGCGGATTGCCGGCCAGAAAGTCGTTCCACCTGTCTTTCGGCGTGCCCGGATCAGGATAACAACCGCACTCGCGGCGCATGTGCTTTATTTGCATTCGCAGCTTCGCACCGGGAACGAGGACCATAGCCTTCGGTGGCGAGTGTCGCGGTACAAGCGGGGTAGGCTTCACGGGCTCTGCTTCGACGACCGACCGGACGACGTTGCGCTGGTCGATCGGCAACCTCGGCTCGGACTCGATCCTTCCCTGGCTGAGCAGTTTCTCCAGTTCGGGCGTGATCCTCGCTTGCTCAATCGCCAGAATGCAGCCGAGCCGATCGACGCTGTCGATGATCCTTGTGCCGGTGCCGGCGGGTCTGGTCTGCAAATCCCGACCCCTCCACACGTCAAAAAACCTGTTGTCCTTGCCGTAAGGCACATCGATCAGCCCGGCGTTATTCAGTGGCTGACCATGATTGAGCAATGTGAACAGCCAATACCCGTCGCCCGGCCAGCGGTGAGCGTGCAGACGGTCAACGAGGGTCGGATAGAAAGGCTCCCACCGCTTGCTCGCGAAATCGGACGCGAAACACCGCAGTATGGCCGAGGCGCGCCTCCAGATTGCACGATCCCGCGCCGACCACGGGTTGTACGATCCGAAGATGTTCTCCCAGATCATCATGCCGCTGCCGTTGAAGAACGCTGTTTCGATCTCGGCAACATGATCGGTGTTCCACCGCCTGATCTGAAACTGCATGTGGCGCGGCTCGATCCATTTGAGATGAAGCATCCCCGGAAGGTATGAGTCCACCAGCCACTGAGCCCAAGATCCGCTGCAGATGGAGAGTTGCTCGATAGCCGGGTGTCCTTCGGGGATAAACGCCACACCCGGCCGGGCCTGATCGATCCGCCGCCGCAGTTCAACTGATCCGGCCGTCATCGTGTCCAGAAAAATCCCGTCGGCCTCGATGGCTGCGACAAGATCGGCCAGGGCCTGTTCGTCGGGCTCGCCCTCACGCCGGGTACCGGTGTCCCACGGGTTGTAGTCGATGAAGACCTTCACGCCCCGCTCGTGGCATCGGCGCACCATTTCCCTCAGACCCTTCAAGCCGCCCGGCATGTCTCGGTACATGTCGAACTGGTTGCGGTCGTCCACCCCGAGACGAGGATAACCCTGCCACAACATGATGCTGTCGTAACCGCCGAACTCGCGCACGCCGTCGTCGAGGAACTCATCGACGGTGTATCGGCCGGACTCAGGGTCATAAAACGAACGGTCGTACATGAAAGTGAAATGACACGCGAAGTTGCGGGCCATCCACTGCAGATCGGCGCGGTCGTAAATCCTCAGATCGAGCTGCCGTGCCCCCGCCGCTCGCGTTTCGGCCCGCGCAAACCCATTCTCGCGGATCTGTCGGCGATACTCCCGCGCCGCCGTGAGCCACTCATCTCTGTTCTGCCCAGGCATCGGCCCGGCAATGTAGTGCTCATTCATTCGCAGTAGAGCTGTTTGGGCCCATGCAAGCCGAGCCCCGGCGCATACGATCAGCGAAACAAGCACGGTAATGTGCCCGGTAGCCGCCTGGATTGAAGCCGACTTGTGAGCCGAGGACATCAGGGTTCTCCTGTCTGGTTTCCTCCAAATGCACCACAAGGCCCGCTCCCGACCTTAACGGCTGCGACGGGCCACGTCGAGGCGGCCCGGGTCAGGCGTTGACACAGCTTCGGTTCGGGGTGTAGCCTTCATTACCGGGCGACAAGCAGAGGCTATGGGTCGCTCTGCCCCGGGTGTCAGTCTATGAGGAAGCCTGTCATGAATTCTCGAAGTGACCGAATCAATCGTCGTCAGTTTCTGGAGGGTACGTTGGGCGGCATGGCACTGGCCTCCATGAGCCGGGCTCAGGCCCCCGGCCTGGAGACGCTCGGGGCCAACGAGCGCATTCGCCTCGGCTGCATCGGCACGGGCGGACAGGGCACCCACCACATCGGCCAATGGGCTAAGATGAACGACGTACGGATCGTCGCCGTTTGCGACGTCGATCAGGCTCGCTTGGCGAACGCTGCGAAGGTGGCAGGCTCGTCACCGGACATGACCAAGGATTTTCGAGAAGTCCTCGGCCGAAAGGACATTGACGCAGTCTGCATTGCGACGCCCGATCATTGGCACACACCGCTTGCGATCCGTGCCTGCCAAGCAGGCAAACACATCTACGTCGAGAAACCAATCAGCCATAACGTCCGCGAGGGACGGGCGATCGCCGATGCCGCTCGCAAGGCCGGAGTCGTTGTACTTCACGGGACCCAGCAGCGATCCAGTTCTCACTGGGGCAACGCCGTCAGACGGATCAAGGACGGAGAAATCGGCAAGGTCAACATGGTCCATGCCTGGAACGCCTGGGCCACAGAGCAGATGTTTGGAAACATAGGCCGACCGGATGATGCGGCCGACCCGCCGCCCGGCGTCGATTACGACATGTGGCTCGGACCGGCGCCGAAGCGGAAGTTCAATCCGGCGCATTTCCATGGGACTTTCTATTTCTTCTGGGATTATGCCGGCGGCATGATCAGTGATTGGGCCGTGCACCTTTTCGACATCGTCATGTGGGCGATGGGCTACGGCTTCAAATCGGTTTCCACGATCGGCGGTAAGTTTGTCCACGATGACATGCGCGAGACCCCGGACACGGCCAGCGCAGTCTTTGAGTGCTCCGGCTACAACCTCTACTACTCCATGCGCCACGGCAATAGTTGGAAACCCCACGGCAAACTGGACCATGGCATCGAGTTCTTCGGCACCGAGGGGACACTTCAGATCGACCGAATGGGCTTTCAGATCTACGACGAGCAGAATAGCGCCCAGCGCAAACCCCGTTACAGCGAGGAAGACAAGGTTGATGATTCCTTCGAACACAAGCGCCATTTCCTCGATTGCATCCGGAGTAAGGCCACCAAGCCCCGATGCGACGCCGAAGAGGGCCACAAGGCCTGCATCTATGGCCACCTGGCCAACATTGCTTACCGCGTCGGCCGGCGGATCGAATGGGATGCGGCCAAGGAAACGATTCTGAGCGACCCCGAGGCCGAAAAGCTCCTCGCCCGCACGTATCGGGAACCGTGGACGCTCTAAGGGCGTTGGCCACTGTTCTTGTCACCACTGGCAACCGTTGTTAGCCTTTACAAACGATAGGGGGGTGGTCTGGAGGCGAGTTGACCATGGACCCGTCAGAGGTGGCTTCATCGGCCGCGATCGAACACCTGAGGTGGTCTTTGACCGACCAGGTGGGGCCGATTACGTTTGGCCGCCTGATCGAGCGCTTCGGCTCCGCACAGGCGGCTTTGGGTGCGGGAGTTCGCCAATTGGAGAGCATTGAAGGCATCGGCCCGGCGACCGCGGAGGCCATCGCCCGGTCTCGCGATCGGGCCGACGTTGCCTGCGAGGTGGCTCTGGCTGCCCGGCACGGTGTACGAATCATCTGCCGCGATGACGAGGAGTTCCCCGCCCCGTTGCGCCACATTCCCGACCCGCCGATTTGCCTCTATGTCCGCGGCAGGCTGGAACCCACTGATGCATTGGCCATCGCGGTGGTCGGGTCACGTCGCAGCACACTCTACGGCCGCGAGCAGGCTTATCGCTTTGGCTACCAGCTTGCCCAGCGAGGCATGACGATCGTCTCCGGGTTGGCCCGCGGGATAGACGGCGAGTCGCACAAGGGCGCCCTGGCCGCCGGCGGACGTACACTAGCCGTTCTGGGGAATGGGTTGGCCAGCGTCTACCCGCCCGAGCATCGCGAACTGGCCGACCGCGTGGCCGCCGACGGGGCGCTGATCAGCGAGCTGCCCATGACCACGCCGCCGGATACCGGCAACTTCTTGCCCCGAAACCGCTTGATTGCCGGTTTGTCGCTGGGTGTGCTGGTCGTCGAAGCAGCCCGTCGTAGTGGGGCTCTTTCCACGGCCGCCCGGGCCAGCGAGTACAACCGCGAGGTCTTCGCGGTTCCCGGCCGCGTGGATTCGGATTACTCGGTCGGCACCAACGCCTTGATTCGCGACCAGCACGCCAAACTGGTCACTTGTGCCGATGACATCCTGGATGAACTGGGTGAGGTCGGCCAGACCCTGCGCGGGACCGACGAGGAAACCGAGGCCGAGGGAGAGCCGAATCTGTTCCACGTTCAACCGACGCTCAGCGGCGACGAACAGGCCGTTTGTGCCAAGCTCGACCACGAGCCGCGATCAGTTGACCAGCTTGCGGCTGCCGCAGGGTTGCCGGAGTCACGGGTAGCGTCCACCCTGATCATGCTGCAGCTCAAAGGACTGGCCCGGCAGCTTCCAGGAAACCTCTTCGTGCGTCCGGGGAAAAGATGAGCTAGGTGACGGACCGCGCGGCCGGCCGGCTGGACGCCTGGGAATCCTGAGCTCCAACGGTTTCCAACGTTCCAACGCGCCTAAAGGACGCCTGCCCGGTACAATCCCATGGCAGTCTTAGGAGCAGGCTCATAGGATTCGCGGATATGATGATGCTCACAACTTGTCGGCGATTGTTGCAGGTCTGGTTGATCGTCTCTTTGATGGTTTCGATCGGATGGAGTGCGGTGCCGACCACTTGGCCGGGTGATTCCGTCACCGGACCCTATCACAGCCGGTTGTTTTCCAGGCCCGCGACACACCCTGCCGGCTTACCTGCCTGGCTCCTCGCCAGCAGACCGACGACGGCCTCGGCCCCTGCCAGCAGGCCCGCGGTCAAACGAGCCATTCCCTCCGGTCCCAACTTCATTCTGATCACTGTCGGCAACCAATCGGCCGGCATGACCGGTTTTGAGGGCCACCCGCAGATCAAAACGCCCAATCTCGACCGGCTTGCTGGTGACGGGCTGTGTTTCCAGCGATGTTATACGCCGACGCCGATGAGCGCCGCCAGCATGGCGAGCATTCTCACTGGCCGGTACCCGCACTCGCACGGCGTGGTCACCGACAAGTCTGCTCTCGCATCGAGCAGCGATACATTCACAGCCCAGCTCCAGGCTGCCGGCTACAGATGCGGCATCGTGGGAAAGTGGAACCTGCCCGGGACGACGGCCAAGGCCCCCGGTTTCGGCCTGACGGACTTCGTTGCCACGCAGGACGTGGATGCCGAGGGTCACGGATGGAAGTGGGAACAGTGCCCTGTCTGGGTGCAAGGTGAGAAGAAGACGGCCGACAAGTTCCTGACCGACTGGGAGGCGGATCGAGCGATCGAGTTCATCGAAACGCACAAGGAGCAGCCGTTCTTCCTCTGGTTGTCATTCCGCACGAACGAAGAGCCGTTGACCCGACCCCCCGGAACAGAAAATGAGTATCCGCCCGATGCGATGAATCTGCCGGATCCGAAGACCAAGACACGCAGTGATCAGCCCCCATCGCTGCAGAATGTCGCCGCGACCAAACCCAAGAATGATCGGGAACTCCGCGAGGCAAAATCAAAATATGCCGCCATGGTCTCGCGAATGGACGAGAACATCGGCCGATTAGCGGCTCGTCTGGATGAGTTGCATCTCCGCGAAAAGACAGTGGTGATCATCACCAGCGACGGGGGTTTTGCCCTTGGCGAGCACGGCCTCTATGGTCGCGGGCCGTTCATCTACGACGTCATGGTCCGTTGCCCGCTGGTTGTGCGCTATCCGAAGCTGGTTCCCGGCGGGGGCCGGTGTGCCCGCACCGTGAGCCTGGTGGACCTGGCCCCGACGATCTGCGAACTGGCCGGCTTGCCGCGCTCGCCCATGATGCACGGGCACTCGCTTGTTGCGCTGCTGAGGAATCCCGAGTCGAATGCCCTGCCCGACGAACGTTTCATCGAGTATGATGCTCAGGATTCCGGCCGGTCGATCCTGATCCGCGGGCTGGTCACCAGCCAGTACAAGTATGCCCGCTACCTGCGTCAGGACAACAACTACGACGTTCTCTACCACCTGACCCACGACGCGGAGGAGATGAACAACGTGGCCAAGAAACCGGATTTGGCGCGGCACTATGCCGGCGTAGTGAAGGTCCTGCAAAACCGTGTGGAGCATTTTCGCAAGGTTACTCGGGACCAAGCCAGGTGAGCACATGAGCAGCCGGACTTCGCAGACGTTGCGGGCGTTTTATGACGCGATGTACAACGCCCTCGGGCCACAACACTGGTGGCCCGCGCAGACGCCCACCGAAGTGATCATCGGGGCGATCCTCACCCAGAACACCGCCTGGCGCAACGTCGAGCGGGCGATCGATAACCTGAAGCGAGCCAAGGCCCTCGACTGGAAGCGCCTGCACGAGCTGTCCCTTGAAGAGCTGGCCGAGCTGATCCGGCCGGCCGGGACGTTCAACGTCAAGGCCCGGCGGCTCAAAAGCTTCATCCAATGGTTCCACGACCGGTTCGACCTGGATCTCGACCGCATGTTCGAGATGTCCGTGTCGTCGCTTCGCGAGGGACTGCTTGAAATCCCAGGCATCGGCCGCGAGACGGCTGACGCGATTCTGTTGTACGCCGGACAGAAGCCGAGCTTTGTCGTCGACGCCTACACCGCGCGGATCCTCTATCGGCACCACCTGATCGACCGGTCGGCGGACTATGACGAGATCAAGGAACTGTTCGAGTCCAATTTGCCCGATGACGTGAAGCTGTTCAACGAGTACCATGCACTGTTGGTCGACGTCGGTAAGAAGCACTGCCGTCCAAGAGCCCGCTGCGAAGGCTGCCCGCTAAGGCGGTTCGAGCACGATGCGGAGCGCGAGGACTGAGGTAGGGCACGGTTGGAGACGCCGTAGGCGGCGGAGACCTGCCGCCTCGAAGCTTGAGTAGAAACGCAGAGGCAATCATAGTGTGGGACCGGCATTCTGCAGGTCAATAGCGGGCTGGGAACGCGTCCCGCACTGCAAAGGACTCTGCGTCACTCAGCGGCAGGTCTCGGTCACTGCGGCGACCTCGACGCCGCCCCACGTGCCGCTTTCTGCTTCGCACGAGGGATGACAGTCATAGGAGCCATTCCATGCCTCAGGCCATCCGAATCACGATCGGAGAGATGGTCTTCGATGCCGAACTTAACGACTCCGGCACGGCCGCGAGAATTCTCGACGCCCTGCCGATCGACGGCGAGGTGAATCGCTGGGGCGATGAGATCTATTTCACTATTCCAGTCGAGGGTGACAGGAGCGACTCGATGCGAACCGAGATGAGCGTCGGCGAGCTGGCCTACTGGCCGCCGGGTGCGGCTTTCTGCATTTTCTGGGGCCCTACGCCGGCCTCCAAGGGCGACGAACCCCGAGCGGCCAGCAATGTGGTGCCGATCGGCCGCGTCATCGGCGATCTCAGCGAATTGTCCACATCCCGCGACGGTGAGCCGGTGAGGATCGAGCGCGCCTGATCTTTCCCCCTGCCAAGGGGGGACTGAACGGAACGCGGCGAATGACCAGTGCCGAAAGCCCAGTGAGCAGTAAATGCCGAAGTCCGAATGGCGAAGATCTGGCGCGGCGGGACAAAGGAATGAGGAAATCCACCAGAGAGTTCGCGGCAGGTCTGCGCCGCCTTTGGCGGCTTCGACCGTGCCCTACTGAACCCTGAACCCTGCCTACACGGCCACCACTTCCGGTGGGGTCGGCTGGCCGGCGCACTCGGCGAGGTAGGCGCTCAGATCCTCGAGTTCGCGGCGAATGTGCTGGGCGACTGAAGCCTGAACCTCCGGTTGAAGCTCGCGCACGCCATCGGGCAGGGAGAGTTCGTAACGGAGCATCACGCGATAGGTTTGCGGCGACGGGCGGATCAGGGCGTGCACCACGACCGGCCACTGGTTGAACTGCCCCTTGACCAGCGCCACCGGCTGCCACCGGCCGAGACCCAGCAACGTTTTTCTCCATGCCCCACGGCGAAATCGCAGCTTGTAGGCTTCGCGATGCTCACAGGTGTAGTCGCCGGCCGGGCAGGTGCAGAAAAACGCCTCCACCACGCCCACGAGCTTGTCGTAGGGCGACAGATCGATGCGGTATTCCCAAGTGTAGGTCTTGTGCATGGCCAGATCGCCCCTTCATCCTAGCAGACCGCACAGTATAGCGAGAACGATAACGGAGGTGGACTACGGCGAGGAAAGAAAGCAAAGAAGCAGCAGCTCGTGCCCAAACGGGTGTCGAGGCGGCTTGATTTTGGGCCCGTCCGGCGTATAAGCGGTATCGCGGAAGAGGTCGGGACCGAAGAACCGCACCCAAAGAGGCCCACGTCATGAAAGCAGCTCGTCTGACCGGACCGAACCAGATCGAGTATCTGGACGTTCCCCAACCCGTCTGTGCCGACGATGAAGTCCTGGTGCAGGTCAAATGTGTCGGCGTCTGCGGCACCGACGCGGAGATGTACCGCGGTACCATGGCCTATTTCAAGATGGGCTGGACGCAGTATCCCATCACCCTCGGCCACGAGTGGTCCGGCGTCGTGGTCGAGCGCGGGCGGAAGGTGACCGAGTTCTCAGTAGGCGACCGGGTCACCGGCGACGTCACGATCGGCTGTCACCGCTGCGAAAACTGCCTTCGCGGGTCGTACAACCTGTGTCTTTCCAAAATCGAAGTCGGTCTGTGCCGCGGTAAGGATGGAGCTTACGCCGAGTATCTCACCATGCCGGCCCGCCACACGTTCCGAGTGCCCGATACGGTCAGCTTCGAGGAGGCGGCCATGACCGAGCCGGCCGCGACCGTGGTCAAGGCCATCCGCAAGGCTCCGTTCGAGCCCGGGGCCGTCTGTGTCATCCTCGGTGATGGGCCTATCGGCTTGCTTGGGCTTCAGGCGGCCGAGGCCTGCGGTGCGGGCAAGCTTGTCCTGACAGGTACCGTCGACGCCAAGCTGCAACTCGGTCATGAACTTGGGGCCGACGTTGTTGTAAACGTGCGCCGGCAGGATTTGCAGGAAGTCATCGAGGACCTCACCGGCGGCGTCGGCGCGGATTACGTCATGGAGGCCTCCGGAAGCGTAGAGGCCATGCAGCAGGCGGTGGCCATTGCCCGCATGGGCGGCATTGTCAGTGTCGTGGGCCTGCCTGAGATACCGGTGCCGGAGTTTGACATGGGCAACGTCGCGGTTCGCGATTTGAACATCATTACGTCTGTGGCCTCGCCGAACGTGTTCCCGCAGACTTTGCGGCTCATGGCCAAGAGCAAGATCCGGACCCGGCCATTGATCTCGCACGAACTGCCGCTGTCCGAGACCGTCAAGGCCTTCGATCTCCAGATCAATCACCCGGCCGAACGACTGAAGATCATGTTGCACCCTTGAGCGAGAGGTACCATGTTCAAGGTCAGAATCACGGACTATCTGACGCCGCCGGTCAGGATCGAGGAAAACGCGCTGGCCAGCCTGGCGACGGTTGAGTGCCTGATGTCGTTGGGACCTGACGACCTCATCGGTCGCGTCGAAGACTCCGACGGCCTTATTGTGTATCATCAGACCTCGATTCCCCGCCGAGTGATCGACGTTCTCGATCGGTGCAAGGTGATCGTCCGAGGCGGGGTCGGCTTTGACTCCGTGGATCTCGAGGCCGCCGGCAGGAAGGGCATTATCGTCTGCAACGTGCCGGACTACGGGGTGGACGAGGTGGCCGATCACGCTATTGCCTTGATGATGGCGTGCAATCGGGGATTGGTGCTTGCAGATCGTCGTCTTCGGTCGCGGTTGGAGCCTTGGGACTACCGCTCAGCCGAGCCGGTCTTCCGGTTGAGCGAGGCGACGCTTGGCATCGTTGGTCTAGGGCGGATCGGCACGGCCACCGCTTTGCGTGCCAAGGCGCTGAAAATGCGAGTTCTGGCCTGTGACCCGTACTTGCGGCCGGGGATCGAAAAGGCCGTCGGCGTCGAAAGGGTCGATCTGGATACGTTGCTCGCCACGAGCGATATCGTTTCTCTGCACGTGCCGCTGACCCGCGAAACGTACCACATGATCAATGCGACCACTTTGGGAAGAATGAAACCCGGCGCTTTTGTGATCAACACTGCTCGCGGCGACGTGGTCAACGTGGACGATCTGGCCGATGCCCTGGAGTCCCGGCGCATCGGGGGAGCCGGCATCGATGTCCTGCCTGCCGAACCGCCCCCGGCAAATCTGCGGCTCATCAAACTGTGGCGGCGAACCGAGGAGCCGTTCGTCAATCTCATCATCACGGCGCATTGCGCCTTCTATTCTGAATCCGCCTTTGTCGAGGTGCGCACCAAGGCCGCTCAGGAAGTCGCCCGCGTGCTCCGTGGAGAAAAACCGCTCAACTGCGTCAATTCAGAGTATCTTATGAGATGAACACCTGACACGGTTCGACCCGTAACTTACGTTGCGAGCCGTTGACGGGGTTCCGGTGCAGTGCTACAATCTCATAAGCCGTAATACCGCCATTCTGAAGACGGCGCGCGGCGGAGACACGCCGGCATGCTGGCAATGCACATGGCCAACGAGTTGCTGACGCCCATGGTTGCGTGGGCTTTCATCGTCGTCGCGGCGGCCGTGCTGGTGTACTCCTCTTGGCGCACCGGCCGGACGTTTGATCCGGCCAAGGTGCCGCTGATGGGCGTGATGGGGGCCTTCGTCTTCGCCGCCCAGATGATCAACTTTCCCATCCTGCCGGGCACCAGCGGGCATTTCAGCGGTGGGGTGCTGCTGGCCATTCTGCTCGGCCCACACGCGGCCACGCTGGTGATGGCTTCCATCCTGATCGTGCAGTGTCTGATTTTCCAGGATGGCGGCCTGCTGGCCCTTGGCGCGAACATCTTCAACATGGGCGTGTTGCCCTGCTATTTGGGATATGCGTTGTTCGCCCTGATTGCGGGGGCGAGGCCCGGCGCTAGACCCTGATCAAGCATACTCCGGCGAGGTTTTCTCGCTTTGTTCGTAAAAAAGTACTCGAAACGCCTTGGTTTTGCGTATATATGGGTAGAGTTCGTCCAGAAGCCCATAACTCGCAAGGAGGCATTTC